>OHBP01000005.1_pt1 | contig 281581 bp, 263 predicted proteins | sample 1577471 | NCBI WGS metagenome assembly OHBP01 (sample SAMEA3879503, study PRJEB24766) | human gut metagenome | biome: human-associated habitat; feature: feces | place: USA | collected 1985/1987
CCCTATTAGGATCTCAATGTATGGAAATCAAAGTCTCTTACGTGCAAGCACGACGGATTCATTGATTTCCATACATTGGATCCTGAATAGTTACGGATTATTATAAAAAGAGCAGCCTTGCGAATAAAATTCGTAAGGCTGCCGGTTTGTATTATTGTCGAGAAAAAAAGATTAGTTTACAGAAGAGGTATTCTGGTCAACAGTATCCATCATTTCCAAAACCTCAGATACTTCACACTCAGCAACAACAGCTTTTCCGAGATCGCCGTAATCAAGAGTATAAGTACCGTCACCATTGTCTTCTACACCAAATGTGATAGCTGTCTGTGAAGACTCATCGTTGATCGTCATAGTGCCATCGCCATTGTTTGTAGACTCGCCGACAAAACTTGCGTTTTCGTTAGATTTTGCATCAACAACTACGAGTACAGAGAAAGTTGCGTCATCGTTCATAGCAAGAAGGATGGCAGAATCTTCGTCATCTGTAGGTGCTCCGGCATATCCGGAAGTAAGGATTCCTTCCAGATCTTTCATGGAAGTAACCTGTCCGGAAGAACTGTTGTCATCAGAAGAAGCTGCATCATCAGAAGAATCTGTTTTTGCCTCTTCCGTAGCTTTTGGTGCTTCCGTAGCCTTAGGTGCCTGAGTTGCCGTTGTAGTAGTTGTAGTGGTTTCTTTTTTGTCTCCGCATGCAACCAATGTAAAGGACATGAGAGCAACTAAACCAAATGTTAATAATTTCTTTTTCATAATTTTATTTCTCCTTTATGTTTTTTTTACTCTTGTGATATTATATCTGACAACAGGGCGAAATGCAAGCATTTTTACGAAAATGTTGTTGAATCGTCGAAAATGTTAACGAAATACTTAAAAAAAATGCGTGAAAAGCAGGTTTTTTGTTTCAAACGACATATCCGAAACAGAAAAAATATTTTATAATAGTATATAGGAAGGGGATGATAAACGATGAAAGTATGGATTTTAGAACAGGATATTTCAAGAGGTGAGAATCTCGGAAGAATGGTAAAAAGATTTTTGGAAAATGCGGGAGCAGGCAGCCGGATTACGATGTATCAGCGGCCGGTTGAGGTGGTTTCAGCCCTGAAACAACACAAAGGTAAGCCGGCGGTCTTATTTATCAATCCGGATGCCTTTGATATGAAATATTCCGGGCTCAATCTTGCCCACAAAATTTTTGAAAAGAAAATGGATATCAGTCTTGTGCTGGTGTCAGAATCCATCGGATATGCATATGATGGGTATGCTTTTTGTGCCGAGGGGTATGTGTGGTATGGGAAAAATTTACAGGAGCAGCTCAATCATATTTTGAAGCGCCTGTATTACCGCTATTCGATGGAAGTGGAACGATTGGAATTTTTTGTGAAACGCCAATGCGTCCAGATGCCGTTGTTAAAAATATCTCACATTGAATCGGATAATCACTATTCGGTGATTCATACGGACTATGGTCGGTCCTATCGAAGTTATATAAGTCTTTCGACGTTGTATGAGCAGCTGGCAGACCGTGAGAATTTTATTATGGTAGGAAAAAGTTATGTGATAAATACAATTCATATTAAAATGTTTACCAAAGAGGAAGTAGCACTTCGTGAAAACGTTAGTATACCGGTGCCGGTTCGTTTGCAGAAGATGATTTATGAGACACTGACAACGCAAATGTCGTGATACCAGCATAAATATCATCAATTTATTGACTTTTGCTCATTTGATATTGTATAATAATACTATCTTTATGCTAGAGGTGGTCATGGTTGAAAATTGCGATAGTAGATGATATGCACCGCGACAGAATATGCTTGGCGTCTTACATAAAAAAGTATTTTTCCACCCGAAATGTTCCCTACGAGATTGTTGAGTTCTCATCGGGAGAGGAATTTTTGGACCATTTTGTCAAGGATGCGTATGATCTTGTATTTATGGATATTTATATGAAGCAGAAAAATGGGATGGAAGCAGCAAAGGAAGTATATCAAAAGGATCCTAAAGTGTCCATTGTGTTTCAGTCTACGTCGGATGAATTCGGAGTGGCAAGTTATGCAGTACATGCATTGTATTATTTGCTAAAGCCGTATTCCGAAGAAGAGTTTATACAGGCGATGGACAAATACCAGAAGCAAAAGGGGTTTGAGGAACCGGTGCTGGAGATTGTCAGTGAACGTGTAGACATTCAGCTGGAATATCATAACATTTACTTTTTGGATACGATAAAGAGAAAAACTGCGATACATACAAAGGATTACGTATTTTTGACTTCCTCTACTTTTGCAGAGATATCGGAGATGTTGTTGAAAGACCGGCGCTTTTTGATGTGCCGCCGGGGTGTTTTAGTAAATATGGAAATGATTGAAAAAGTAGAATCAGAAGTGTTTCGTTTGAAGAATGGAGAAAGTGTTCCGCTGCATTTGCGTAATAAATCAAAGATTAAGCAGGAATATCTTTCGTTTATGACAGAAAGGATGCATTTGCAGGAATGAAAAACGGTTTTATGAAAAAGGGAATGAAATTATGGTTTGTGGGAATGATAGCAGCACTTTGCCTTATCCCCGGAATTCCAAGCAAGGCAGAGAAAAAGGAAGAAATTCCATATGAAGAGAGCCAAGTATTTAAAAATGGAAAGATAGTAGAGATTGAAAAGCAATGGGCAGTTTCTTATTTGAAAAATCACATAGAGACCTCCTTTGAGGTGAATTGTGACAAAGAAGTGATAAAAGAATATTTGGAAGAATTATGTGATGATTTTTTTACCTGCCGGGTAGAGGAAAATGGGGTGATGTATACGGAAGTACCCCTTTCGGTAGAATTTGATCTGAGTGATTTTGATGTCGAATCCACGGAAGAACAGGAAGTGCAGATACATTTTGCGGTGCCGGAAGGATTGAGTTTTACAGAGGAGTGCGAATCTTCTTTTGGCATAAAATTTCAGTTACGTTCAGTTTGCGAAGAAAAGGTGGAAATTGATTATTTCCCGGAAGAAATGGTTTATAAAAGAAACTGGCTTATCCCGGTTCAGTCGAACGAAGAAAGCGAGGATGCGGCAGCACAGCTGAAGCAGAAGATTGTAAATGCTTTTGGGGCGGCCTATGGATTGAACAGTGAAATTGATCTGTACGATGGCGTCGGGCTGGAAGTGGAAGATATAGATCTTTCAGCAATAGATTTTACCAAAGCCGGAGAGTATTCAGCCAAAGTTCAACTGCAGATCAATAACGAACAGCAGGAGTCTTTTTTTCTGGCAGAGGAAAATCAGATGGTTGAAATTCAGGTTTATGTAGCAGATGATCCCGGTGCTCTGTACAAAATAGGCGAAATGCTTCCCGGTTATACGGTATTTTCCTGGCTTGGAGAAGGGGATAATGAGATTAAGGTTTATTATGCCGAATCGCAGCGGGAATTGTCACAGAATGAGTTAGAACAGACAGAATTTCAGGAGTATTCGGCCAATAAATATTGGATTGATAATATGGAAGACTACCCATTTCTTTATCTGGAAAATGAAAATTTGCAGGAAGGCAAGTTTTATTATATGTATGTGACGGATGGAGAGAAAAAACTGCAGTATTTCCGATTGAAAAAAGAAAATGATATGGTTCAGTTCAAATCTTATGAAGGAAATCGTGATGGCGGTGATGTAGAGGAAGAAAAGCCGCGTCTGGATGTGAAAACACCGGAAAATGCAGAGCAGGTAAAGGCGGAAGGAAAGAAAACACAGGATACGGTAAAAGCTTCCCCGGCGACAGGGGAATATACAGTGACAGATCATGGTGTGACGGTATCCGTTCCTTCTAAAAGTCTCAAGGTCTCACCTGAAGATTCCAAAGTCAATCTTCGTGTGAGACATACAAAAACTGGAAAAATTTCTATTCAGGCTACGAAAACAGATGGCACGGCAATTAAAAAAATACCGGGATCGAAAGTTCGGATTCCTTACCCGGATACGGGAAAGAAGGCAGTTTTGAAAGTGACAAACAAGCAGGGAGATACTGTGACGACGGCAGAATATCATGAAGATCAGGGGGTTGCTGAATTTGAGATAAATGAACCGGGGACTTATGAGGTTCAGACGACCGGTCAGAGTAAATCCGTGTATTCCCAGGGAAAACAGATGTATCGTTGGAGTTTTTACACGGCTTTGGCAGCAGTTGCAGCGGTAATTACCGGAGGTACTATTGGCGGAATTCGACGGTACCGGAAGCGTAGAGAATAATTAGAAAGACTGGAGGATATTATGCGGCAGGGAAAAGTATTACAGATAACATTTTGTGTTGTGATACTTTTTTCCTGCGCTTTTTTTACCTTTTTATACTGGAATGACAATAAATACAAAAATGATCCGAATGAGGGAATACGGTATCTTTACGATAACTGGGAGTTCTATTATGGGGTGCTTTTGACGCCGGAGGACCTGAAAAATGGGGATACGAAGGGGGCTTACATGGAATATGTGAAGATTGGAGAAGTGAATAATTATTCAAACCACAATCCCTATCGCGGGGCACATGGATGTGGAACGTACGTGATTCATCTGAATCTTGCAGCAGAAAAGACGCGGTATGCCATTGAGATTCCGGAAATATACTCGGCTTACCGGTTTTACGTCAATGACGAACTTGTCGGACAATGTGGGGAGCCCGGAGAGGATGACAAAAATTACCGGGAAGGGATTCAGACGAAAATCTATTCCTTTGAGGCAGCAGGTGAGTGTACACTGCTTCTGGAGACGAGAGATGAATCCCATTATTACAGCGGAATGACATATCCACTGGCATTGGGCGAAGAAAGTGTGGTACTTCACCACGTTTACCGTCGTATCATCTTTTATACGACAATTGCTGTGTTGTGTGCGCTCAATATTTTGTTTACATTGTATTATTGTGTGAAGTTTCGAAGTTCTATTAAGGAGCAGGAACAAAGAAAAAATGTTATGATTTTTACCGGAATCGCCTTTTGTGGCATTTTGTTTATGGGATATCCGCTGGTTCATTATCTCTGGCAGTGTCAGGTGCATCCGTGGTACACGCTTGAATTGATGTCCGGGTATGTGATAACATTTTTAATCGTGCTTTTGCATAACCGTCTGACACAAACCAGACATATTATGGAAAAAGGAGTAGGTTATGGCATAGCAGTGCTGGCTGCAGTTATGTGCGTGATCGTGTTTTTATACGGAAATTTTTCTGCCCGGCTTACTCTGCGCCTGGAGGTAGTTTTTTCTTTTGTTGTATTCTGGTATAAGATTGTCATTGCATTTTATCTTGTAGGAAGATCTGTAATTTCAGTTTACCGTCAGCAGACAGAAGGGGTTCCGCTGCTGACAGGTTCGTTATTCTACGCCTGTAGTTATATGTGGGATCGTATCTATTCGAAGTTTGAACCGATTTATGGTGGATGGTTTGCCGAGTGGGCGACGATCATTATGATCTTTGCCAGCGGTTTTGTGTTGTGGAGACGGATTCTTCAAAATGTAAAGCAGGCGGAATTGCTGCAAAAGCAGTATGAGGCGATGGAAAAGTAGATGAAAATACAGGTCAGCCATATGGAAAAGGTAAATGAGACAGTGGAGTACAATCGTCGGATCCGCCACGATTTCCGACATCATCTGCATGCCATCGATACACTTGCCAAAGAGGGAAAAGTAGAAAAAGTTTCGGAATATGTAGCAAATCTCAGTGAATATCATAAAAAAGGACGCAGTCAAGGAACGTTGTTTTGCAAAAATACGGTTATCAATGCACTGCTGCAATATTACGAGGACAATGCAGACCAGAGTGAGATAAAAACAGTGATCCGTGTTTGTGCTGATGAAAATTTACCGGTTCCCGAAGTGGAATTTTGTATTATTATCGGAAATTTGCTGGAAAATGCCATTGATGCATCAAGGACACTTGCCCGGGAAAAACGAAAAATCGAATTTTATGGCAAGCAGGAAGGCGCGATGTACCTGATCTCGTCTGTGAATTATTACGAAGGCGAGATCAGAAAGCGGGGAAGGCGGTTTCAATCTTCGAAGCATACTGGTAATGGTGTGGGAATCTGGTCGGTGGAAAAGGTTGTGGAAAAATACAACGGTATGATGACTATAGATGTGGGCGAGCAAAAATTTGAAGTGAAGATTGCGATTCCGATTGAATAGAAATGGATATAGTGACAGCGTAGTTACGTAATCAAGGTTAATACGGAGAATACGAACAACTGTCACGTTTGATAAGACGACTGGGAAGCTCTATACGGACACATTCTTTGTGCTCTCCTTTTCTCTGGTCCAATAACAACATTAAGGCGAGGTGTGCCATCTGCTTCTTGGGAATATTGATGGTCGTCAGCAGGGGGGACGTGCGTTCAGATTCCCGGATATTATCAATGGATATGACAGAAGGGTGATATCCACGTTTTTTTGACATCTTTATAGATTTTAATACACCGATCGCAGTGCAGTCATTGGCGCAGAAAACCGCGGTGGGACGGTTATTTGAAGTTAAAATTTGGTTCATTATCCGGACCCCTTCGGATTCGGTTTGCGTACTTGGATAGATAAAATTATAATCCAGTGGAATCCGGTGATTCAGTAACGCCTGATAATAACCGATGTAGCGGGATTCATAGGTACAGTCGCCAATATAGGCGATTTTTTTATGCCCAAGCGAGATTAAGTATTCGACGGCGGTTTTTGCAGCAGATTCTCCGCAGCAGATTACTTCATCGTATTCATAGTTAGTCGGGTTGCGGTCTATGCCGGTGATATAAGAATAGCGTTTTTTGGCAAAGGAGATTAATTCCGGTGGACACTTTCCCAAAATAATAAGTCCTGTGTTTGATTTGCGGGAAATATAAGCAGGGGTATGGGTGTTTTTTTCGTTTTCAACTAATTGCGGCGTTTTGTACGGAATTATGTGTGAAGAAGAAGCGGCATTTGCGTGAAGAATATCCACTGTGCTGAGCATTTCTCCCAACAGACATCCATTTTTTTGAAGTTCATCCTGAATATAAACATACAATTCGCGGAAAAAAGGATCTTTATCAAGCGAGTCAAATCGTGTGAGAAAAATATCTACTGAAAAAGGAGCGGGACAGGTAGTGTTTCCTTTTCGGAGTTCCTGCGCAGCTGTGTTGGGAAGATAATGCAATTCTTTTGCAATACGCCATATGGATTCGGAAAGACCGGGAGTCTGGCAACGGTGGTCTGGGGTGGACAACACTCTTGAGACGGTTGCGGGAGAGGTACCTGCAAGTTCAGCAATTTTTTTAATCGACATATCATCAACCTTTCTAAATATATGGAAAGAAAAACAGTACTTTTTATATGAAAACGTTTTCAAACCATGCAAAATAAAACAAAAAAATATTTCCTAATATTTGTATATTACTATAAAACAAGGAAAAAATCAATAGAAAACGATTTCAAAATTATATATTATCATTGTATGAAAGATACCGTACAATGATAAAAAAAACAAGGGGGATATTTAACCATGAAACGAAAAATACGTTTTATTTTAGGGGGGATTCTGGCTGTTGTTATTGTGGCAGCGACTGCTTGCGGAAAGGAAAATAAGAAGTCAGAGCAAATTAGTGTAGGGTATTTTAATAATGTCACGCACGCACAGGCACTGTTGATGAAATCCGAGAAAAGTCTGGAAAAGAGTGTTGGTGACGGAGTGAGTGTGAAATGGACTTCATTTAATGCCGGACCCGCCGAGGTGGAAGCGCTGTTTGCCGGTGATATCGATATTGGATATATTGGTCCGGTTCCGGCGCTGAGCGCAAATGTAAAATCTCAAGGGGATGTACAGATATTAGCCGGTGCAACAAAGGGTGGTGCTGTTTTGATTCAGCGAAAAGGGGCCGGTATACGGTCAGTCGAGAATCTGGCAGGAAAATCTGTTGCTATACCACAAATTGGGAATACACAGCATTTGAGTTTGCTGAAATTGTTGAAGGATAACAATCTGAAACCGGTGACAGAAGGGGGAAATGTGACGGTTAATGCTGTTGCCAATGCGGATGTAGCCAATATTATGCAGCGAGGAGATATCGATGCGGCACTTGTGCCGGAACCATGGGGCGCAACTCTTTTAGAACAAGGTGCGGAGATGGTGCTCGATTATCAGCAGATTTATTTGGAGGGGCAATACGATGTGGCTGTTGTTGTTGTGCGTAAAGAATTCATGGAAAGCAATCCGGAACTTGTTGCAAAGTTTTTAGAAGAACATAACCGGATAACCGGTCAGATCAATGAAGATCCGGAAAATGCGCAGACGAAAGTAAATGAGGAACTGAACAATGCTACAGGAAAATCTTTAAGTGAAAAAATAATGAAGGAAGCATTTGGACGAATTATTTTTCAGACAGAGTACAATCCGGATGCGATAGAAGCTTTTGCGCAATTGAGTAAAGAGCATGGATTTATTCGGGAAATTCCGGAACAGGATTTTCTGTATGCCAAAATCGAGAAGGGGGAAGAAAAATAGCAATGTCTTTGGTATTTTCAAACATTAGCAAAATATATTCAAATAACAAAACAGCTACATTAAAGGATATAAATCTTGAAATAGGGAAGGGGGAATTTGTGTGTATTGTCGGAAAATCCGGATGTGGAAAGAGTACACTTTTAAATCTGGCCGCCGGATTGGAACAACCGTCTTCAGGAAGAATAAGTCTGGATGACAGGGAGGTTATCAAACCCGGGGCAGACCGCACGGTCATGTTTCAGGAGCATGGACTGTTTCCATGGCTGACGGTACAGGAAAACGTAGAATTTGGTATGAAACTTGCTAAAATTCCGCTGGCACAACGGCGCGAAAAGGCAGAATATTATCTAAATATGGTTCACTTGCAGCAATACAAGGATTACTACATACACGAAATATCAGGGGGAATGCGGCAACGTACTGCGCTTGCGAGAGCTCTTGTCATGGATTCCGATATTCTTTTGATGGATGAGCCGTTTTCTGCTTTGGATAAGCAAACATCTAATTCTTTGCGTGAAGAATTACAGCGTATCTGGATGGAAACGAAAAAAACCATTTTGTTTGTAACACACAGTGTTGAAGAGGCAGTTTATCTATCGGAAAGAGTGGTTGTGTTATCAGCAGATCAGGGAAATATAACAGACATTATTCCGGTTGATCTTCCCCGTCCCCGCTATGTATATGACCCGCAGTTTGTTGAATTGCGTCATGCATTATTGGATGCAGTGCAACAGTCAGCGGTGCAAGAAAGGATGTGAAGCGAATGGGAATGTTTCTTTTTATTGTTTTACTGATTGCATTGTGGCAGGGGGTGTATTGGTTTGGTGTGGAAGTTTTTGCTGTCTTTAAGTCATATTCCGTACCTTCGCCTATGGGAGTGGGGGAATGTTTTATCCGATTGGTATCAGACGGAAGTTTGTTACAGGCGGCGGGATATTCATTGCTTCGCGGAATTGCCGGATATGTGGCAGCAGTACTTATTGGAACTTTACTTGGCTTATTGATGAATCATTTTACGTATTTGCAAAAGAATTTAAAACCGGTTGTGCTTGGGATACAAACACTTCCCAGTGTCTGTTGGGTTCCGTTTTCCATTTTATGGTTTGGATTATCTACAGAGGCCATTCTTTTTGTGGTTGTAATGGGGGCTGCATTTAGTATAGCCATTTCCGTTGATAATGCGATAAGAAATGTTCCGTCTATTTATAAAAAAGCAGCGCTTACAATGGGAGCGCAAAAGCAGCAGATGTATCGCTATGTGATTTTTCCGGCATGTTTGCCGGAGTTGATTTCCGGTTTGAAGCAAGGGTGGTCATTTGCCTGGCGTGCATTAATGGCAGGAGAGGTCATGACGACGTCGCTTGGTTTAGGGCAGACGCTGATCATGGGAAGAGATCTTGCTGACATTAATCAAGTTATGCTTGTTATGATAGTTATTATTTTGATAGGAATGCTCATTGATAAGTGTGTTTTTTCAGTAATAGAAAAACAGGTTATGAGGAAAAGAGAATGAATTTTGTTTGACAAGACAAACGGCATTGTGCTATAATGAATCACGAAAAATGATCTTCGGGGCGAGGTGTAATTCCTCACCGGCGGTAACAGCCCGCGACCGATGGCAGAGCCATCGCTGATTTGGTGCAATTCCAAAGCCGACAGTATAGTCTGGATGAAAGAAGATATCTCAATAGTGATATGTAAATTTCAGGACCCCGACAGGGGTCCTTTTGCGTGCAAACAACGAGGTACGCATTCGGTAAAATTTTGAGATGTCGTGCTTGCACGAAACATCGCGAAAATTTTATCGAATATGTGACGACTGTCACGACGATGAGCGCCGAAGGCGCGAAGAGTGCGTGCCACGTTGTTTGGGCAACCCCGTCGCCGTGCCGGCAGAAAGGAGAATCCGGATGACAGAAGCAGAACAATATATGCAGCAGGCGCTGGACCTGGCAAAAACAGCTATGGGTCATACGTCTCCCAATCCAATGGTTGGCTGCGTGGTGGTAAAAAATGGGAAATTAGTGGCGAGTGGCTGCCATGAAAGATACGGGGAATTTCATGCAGAAAGAAATGCTCTTACACGATGCAAAGAAGATCTGACAGGTGCGGACCTCTATGTTACGCTGGAGCCGTGCTGCCATCAGGGGAAAACGCCTCCCTGCACTGACATCATTATAGAAAGAAAGATTGGGCGCGTATTTGTCGGAGCACTGGATCCGAATCCTAAAGTGGACGGCGGTGGAATAAAGATTCTGCGGGAACACGGAATCGAAGTCATTACCGGTATATTGGAACAAGAATGTCTGGCATTAAATGAAATATTCTTTCATTATATTACAACAGGGCTTCCGTATGTGGCGATGAAGTATGCGATGACATTGGATGGAAAAATTGCCAGTGCGAACGGGGATTCGAAGTGGGTTACCGGCGAAAAAGCAAGAGAGCATGTACATTTTTTGCGAAAAAAATATTCGGCGATCTTAGCCGGCATTGATACTGTTTTGGCAGATGATCCATTGCTTAACTGCCGGACGGAAGAAGGCGTGGATCCAATCCGCGTGATCTGCGATTCGCATCTGCGTCTGCCGATGGATAGTCAGATTGTGAAAACGGCGGGAAAGATAAGAACCATCGCTGCGTACACGGACGCAGAGGAAGAAACCAAGAAAAAACTGGAATCTACAGGAGTAGAATTGTTGCAGATTTCCGAAAAGAACGGTCATGTGGACTTGGAAAAATTGATTCGTACATTGGGCGAAAAAAAGATAGACAGCATTTTAGTGGAAGGCGGAGGAAACATCCACGGTTCTTTATTGCAAACAGGACTTGTGAATCGTGTGTATGCCTATATCGCCCCGAAATTGATCGGCGGAAAGAATGCTTTGTCGCCGGTTGGCGGAGACGGCATTGAAAAAATGAAAGATGCCGTCGTATTACAAAATCAGGAAATACTCCATCTTGGCGCGGATTATTGTATCCGTGGAGATGTGGTGAAATGAGGTGAAAGTTGTGTTTACCGGAATTATCGAAGAAATTGGCAGTATCGAGCAGATACAAAAAGGTGTACAGTCCGCTGTCCTGTCAATTCAGTGTAAGAAAGTGCTGGAGGGAACGAAAATCGGTGACAGCATCGCCGTCAATGGCGTGTGTCTGACGGTGACGAGCATGCATGTCAATGGATATACAGCGGATGTGATGGCGGAGACGCTGGAGCGGAGTTCACTGGCAGGATTGAAAAAAGGAAGCCGTGTAAATCTGGAGCGGGCGATGCTGGCGGATGGACGTTTTGGCGGACATATCGTAGCAGGACACATCGACGGGACTGGGATTGTGGAAGAAATTACCAAAGACGAGACCGCAGTCTGGTACCGGATTTCGGCGGGCGAGGAGCTTCTTCGTTATATCGTGGAAAAGGGCTCGATTGCCATCGATGGAATCAGTTTGACGGTAGCCAGAGTCAGCGGGAAAGATTTTTCGGTGTCCATTATCCCTCACACGCAGGGAGAGACGACTCTTTCCGAAAGAAAAGTCTCGGATGTCGTAAATCTGGAATGCGATATTATTGGAAAATATGTAGAACGCCTCTGTGGTGCTAAAAAGGAAGAATTTAAAAAAAGTACCATGACGAGAGAATTTTTATTGGAAAACGGATTTTGATCCGGAAAGGAGACAATTATGTCAGAACAATTTGGAAAATTAGATCAGGCGCTTGAAGATTTGAAACAGGGTAAACTGATCCTGGTCATTGATGATCCCGACCGTGAAAATGAAGGAGATTTGATCTGTGCGGCAGAGCATGCGACGCCGGAAAATGTCAATGCGATGGCGAGCCTTGCCAAAGGACTGATCTGTATGCCGATGAGTGCAGAATATTGTAAAAGACTGGGATTGGAGCAAATGGTGGAAGTAAATACGGATAACCACACGACCGCATTTACGGTGTCCATCGACCATGTCGATACCACAACCGGAATTTCCGCATTTGAGAGATCTCTTACGGCGATGAAAACCGTGGAAGATGGCGTAAAACCGGAAGATTTCCGCAGACCGGGCCATATGTTCCCATTGCAGGCACGCGAAGGTGGTGTGCTGAAACGCGCGGGACACACGGAGGCGACGGTAGATCTTATGAAACTTGCCGGCTTGAAAGAATGTGGACTTTGCTGTGAGATCATGCGCGAAGATGGCACCATGATGCGAACGACGGAATTGCTGGAGTTTGCCAAAGAACACGGCTATACCGTGATTACGGTGGAAGAAATTATCAAACGCCGTCTGGAGCACGAACTTTTGGTAGAGGAAAAAGCCAATGCAAAACTGCCGACAAAATATGGAGAATTTCGCATTCACGGCTATGTCAATAAATTAAATGGTGAGCACCATGTTGCACTTACGATGGGCGACATCACGGACGGGAAACCGGTACTTTGCCGTGTTCATTCGGAATGTCTGACCGGCGATGTGTTTGGATCGAACCGTTGTGACTGCGGGGAGCAGCTGGAAAATGCATTGAAGATGATCGCGAAAGAGGGACGCGGTGTGCTTCTCTACATGCGTCAGGAAGGCCGTGGCATCGGTTTGATCAATAAATTAAAAGCGTATGAATTGCAGGAGCAGGGGTACGATACTGTCGAGGCCAATGTAAAACTTGGTTTTGCACCGGATCTTCGTGAGTATGGAACCGGGGCGCAGATTTTGTACGACCTCGGTGTACGGGAACTTCGCCTGCTGACCAATAATCCAACAAAAATCGCGGGGCTGAACGGCTATGGCATTCATATCGTTGAGCGTGTCCCGATTCAGATCGCTCCCAAACGGGAAGATTTCAAATATTTGCTTACAAAGCAGGAAAAAATGCAGCATATGACAAATTATAAAAAGCCGGAGTAAGGCAAGAAATGGAGGAAAAATCATGAGAGTATTAGAAGGAAATGTAGTAGGAACAGGAATGAAAATTGGTATCGTGGCAGCGCGATTCAATGAATTTATCGTGTCGAAACTTGTCGGAGGAGCAGAAGATGCCCTTCGCCGTCACGAAGTAGATACGGAGAACAATGTGGATCTTGCCTGGGTACCGGGTGCATTTGAAATCCCGATGACAGCACAGAAAATGGCAGAATCCGGAAAATACGATGCGATTATCTGTCTTGGTGCCGTAATCAAGGGTTCGACCTCTCATTATGATTATGTTTGTGCGGAAGTCAGCAAAGGAATCGCAACGGTTGGTTTAAATACTGGCGTACCTACGATCTTTGGTGTCCTTACCACAGACAATATCGAGCAGGCGGTAGAGCGTGCCGGCACAAAAGCCGGAAATAAAGGCTACGACGCAGCTACTACAGCCATTGAGATGGTAAATTTGATGAAATCTATGTAGGAGAAAAGAGGCAATTATTATGATGACGATTTTATATCCGGCATACGGAAATTTGTATGTTAATCTTACGAATAAATGTCCATGTGCGTGCACCTTTTGTCTGCGCCAGACGCACGAAGAGATTGAGCAATCCGGAAGTCTGTGGCTGGACCGCGAGCCGACGGTGGAAGAAGTGGAAAAAGAATTTGACATATTTCCACCGGACACATACAAAGATATTGTATTTTGCGGTTTCGGCGAGCCCACAGAGCGTTTGGATGACTTGCTTGAAGTGGCAGAATTTGCCAAAAAGAAATTCGGTAAGAAAATCCGCATTAATACGAACGGACTTGGCAGCCTGATTCACGGAAAAGATATCACACCGCTTTTGCAGGGCAAAATTGATACGGTATCAATCAGTCTGAACACGCCAAATGCGGAAGAATATTACAAATTGACCCGCAACAAATTTGGGATTGAATCCTTTCAGGCAATGCTTGATTTTGCAAAAGAAGCGACAAAGTATGTCCCGGAAGTTGTCATGACGACGGTGGAAACGACGATTACGAAGGAAGAAGAGCAGGAATGCCAGAAAATCTGTGATTCTTTGGGCGTGAGATATCGGATCCGGCCGTTTGAGGATTAGGAATAGAAGATTGTTTGTTTAAATATCCCCAGCCACATGTGGCTGGGGGTATTGGTTTTCTAAAACATACATGTAGTATGATTACAATATTCGCTTAAATGGCAACTTTCGCATTTTATATCAGAAAGAGATTGTTTCAGTAATTCCTTATCAGAAGGTACGTTATAAGGAGGAATTTGAGTGATTTCAATAGGATTTCTCAGTCCGAAATCAATTTGTTTTCCATTGCTTTTTTTAACATAGCGATATATTTCTGCAGTAAAGGAAACACAGTCTCCGACATCGAAATTTTTAAAGTTGTTTAGATTCATCCAAACATGTTCTTCTGTACCGGTAAAACATTCCCCGTCAGGAAACATTCCATCTACTATAATACGATTGAGACAGATATGCCCCTTTTCCTTATTGATTTTTTCAATATGTGCTTTGAAAGTTATAGGAATATTGTAGTAACATTGGGCAAATAATCCCTTTATTTTGTTAGTAGGTTTTATATTGCGAAATGTTTTTATCTGGGCTTCAATGTATTCATTGTAAGAGAGATTGCCGGCACCCTCAATGTCTTGGTAATTAGGATTAAAATCTATAAATCCGTCGTAGTCCATGCTTACTACATTTTCACCATAATATACAGAAAAAAGGTCTTCATATTCAGGATATTTCTGAATGAGAGAAAAAGCTTTTTTTAAACGCGCCATTCTTTTTTCGGCTTCTTTCCGTTCTTGCCTTTTTTGAGCGTTTACCTGTTGTTTTTCAATGTAATTGATTTCCCCAGGTGTCAACAAAGGGAAGATGGTATCTTTCCCATCGTAATCACCATCTACCAAGCGCTTTCGAAAACGCAAGAGCACATCCCGCAACATTTTTTCTGAAAGATATCTAGCTTTTTCTATAGAACAAGAATAGTAGCATCCCGTCTGAATAGTGCCCTTAGGATTTCCATATAAAATAGTTGTGTTCCAGGGACAGATTAGATGTTCTTTTTGTACTAAATTACCTTTGGTTAGGCCAACCTCAAATTCAGGAAAAATTTTAGGATTGCCACAACCTTCATGATCTTCTGTCCAAAAGCCAGAGGGTCCTTCGGAAGCATGTTGAATCATAATGTTCAATGCTTCAAGTGTTGCTTTCATTTTTTGTTGATTTTTGTTCATAGTCATAACCTCCGTTAATAAGTGCTGTAAATAACAGCCTGACATGCTAACAAAGGTAAAATTTTAAATATAACTATAGTATATAATAAAATAATTTTGATTTCAATACAAAAAAGGCAGATATTTACAATAGAATACCTGCCTTATCATTGTTCTATTTATTCTCCAACAATTTTTCCACACTGACAAGTTTTACACAAAGTACAAACAGATCAGTAGCAACGGCCATTTCCTCCGGAGTAGGGAACGATGGGGCGATACGGATATTGCTGTCTTTCGGATCTTTGCCATATGGGAATGTGGCACCGGCATTTGTCAATGTAACACCGGCTTCTTTACATTTGGCAACAATCTTTTTGGCACATCCTTCCATCGCGTCAAACGAAATGAAATAACCGCCGAGAGGTTTTACCCAGCTTCCAATCTCAGCACCGGTAAGTTCTTCGTCAAGCACTTTCAAAACAGCCTCGAATTTTGGACGCATCGCATCCGCGTGTTTTTTCATATGCGCTTTTAAACCGTCAATGTTTTTGAAATAAGCCACATGGCGAAGCTGATTCAATTTGTCATAACCGATTGTCTGAATGGTCATTTGTTTCTTGACATCAGCAAGATTTTCCGCAGAAGCTGCCATTGCGGCGATACCGGAACCAGGAAAACTTACTTTTGAAGTAGAAGCAAATTCATAAACAAGGTTTGGATTGCCGGCTTTTTCACATTCGCTGATGATATCCGGAATCTCAACCTGATTGTCTTCATACAAATGATGAATGACATATGCATTGTCCCAGTAAATACGGAAATCTTTTGCTGCCGGTTTCAGATTGGCAAAGCGGCGAACTGTCTCATCACTGTAGCAGTATCCCTGTGGGTTGGAATATTTTGGAACACACCAGATTCCTTTGATACTGTCATCATTTGCAACAAGTTCTTCAACCATGTCCATGTCCGGACCATCCTGCGTCATTGGAACATTGATCATTTCGATACCGAAACGCTCGGTGATAGCGAAATGTCTGTCATATCCGGGAACCGGGCAAAGAAATTTGACCTTGTCTAATTTGCACCATGGTGTGCTGCCCAGAACTCCGTGAGTGTAGGAGCGGGAAATCGAATCATACATAATGGTAAGACTTGCATTTCCAAAGATAATGATGTGGTCTGCGGTGGTTCCCATCATATCAGCCATCAATTTCTTAGCTTCCGGGATCCCATCCAATACACCATAATTGCGACAGTCTGTACCGTCTTCGGATTTCAATACAGAGTTTGAATTCAATGCATCCATCAAGCCAAGGGATACATCAAGCTGGCTTGGGCTCGGCTTTCCACGTGACATATCCAATTGCAGATTCAATGCCTTCTTTTCTTCGTAGCTGGCTTCTAACTCGGATTTGAGTGCCAGCAGCTGCTCTTTACTTAAGTTCTGGTAACTTTCCATGATAACCTCCTATATGGTAAGTAGTATTAACGTTTTTATCCATCCTCTATTATACGAAGAAAGTAAATTTTTTTCAATAACAAATTTATTTTTTTAAGAAAATAAAGTAAAAATGTTTATATTTTTAATGCATCTGCCAATATTTTTGTTGGTAGTTCTTTGGAGAAATGCCAAAATGAGCAGAAAAGGTCTTTGAAAAATGGGAATACGTTTGAAATCCCGAAGCAAAGCAGGCATCGGTCAGTGTGGCTCCCTGGCTTAAAAGCGTACCGGCGTGTTGGATTCGTTTCAAGATCAGATATTGCTGGATGGAACAATTTGCAACTTTGCGGAAACTGCGTGTCAGATAATCCGCATTGTGATGAAGGGTATTTGCGAGATGGGAGACGGTGATGTCTTCTGTAAAATGTTCATCTATGTAATGAAAGATTTCCGTCACCAAAGGGGGCATATGGTTGGAAACCGACATTTTTGAGCAGACAGATTTTTGATTCAGAAGGACAAGGAGTTCCGTTAAAATAGCTGTTTGTAAAACATCGCATCCAAAGGATTGAGTATGCAAAACGGCTTCCAGCTTTTTACATAGAGCAATTACGTTGTCAAGGTCTGGTTTAGAGAAGGAGTAAATTGGCTTGGAAGAAGCGTGAAAACATATCGAAAGATCCGTAAAGGTGCTGCTTAAGGAAAGCAAGGTGTCTTTCCGGATGTGAAGAAGGATCCGGTCATAGCTGCGCGGATCGTGTGGAAGGGCTCTGTGCAGGGAAAACGGGGCACAGCAGATGATGGTTCCCGGTGTCAGCAACTGCTCATGCTGTCCGATGCAAAAGGAAGCATTTCCACTTAAAAAAATGAGAATTTCGTATCCATCGTGAAAATGAAATGGCGTACTGTGGTCGGCAATCCATGAATCGGATTTGTGTTCACATATGATGGGAGAAGATATTTCGGTGAAAAAATTTGGTTTCATAGCAGCCTCCTATATAAAGTCGGAAAAAGACAAAAATTAGTCGTATTTTAAAAAGTATATGTTTATCCGTTGTGGTACTATCATAATATAAAATGGTTTAAAATGCAAGGAGAGGATTCTATGGCCAAGATCAATATAGAAAAAAATATCGTTTTTTACGGCGAAAAGAATGAATGGAAGGGGGCGCACATAGCGGCCGACAGCGTGCGTCAGGATATGTATTATATTTTCAGGGAAAAGCCGAAAAGGCGGGAGGAGTTAGGTCAATCCGTGAAGACAGCGGTCATTTATGGGACAATTGGAAAAAGCAGATGGATCGATGAACTGGAAAAGCAGGGCGCACTGAACCTTGAAAAAGTGCGTGGCAAATGGGAAGTGTACCAGTTTCAGATCGTGAAAAATGTGTTTCCGCAAGTGGAGAATGCCATCGTTATCGTGGGAAGTGATAAGAGAGGAACCATCTACGGCTTGTATCATTTGTCGGAACTACTCGGCGTTTCGCCGCTGATTCATTGGAACCATGTATGGCCGGCAAAACGGGATTCTATCGTGCTGGATGAATCGGCAAATGTGACGACGAAGGAACCCTCGGTGAGATACCGTGGTTTTTTTATCAATGACGAATGGCCGGCCTTTGGCACATGGGCGGAAAAGCATTTTGGCGGGATCAATGCGAAATGTTATGCACAGATTTTCGAATTGCTGCTGCGGTTGAAGGGAAATTATTTATGGCCGGCGATGTGGGCATCGAATTTCAGCTTGGATGGTCCTGGGCTTGCCAGTGCGCAGCTGGCAGATGACATGGGCGTGGTGATGGGAACGTCACATCACGAACCCTGTATGCGTGCCGGCGTGGAATATGGCATGATGCGAGGAAAAGATTCCCCATATGGGGATGCGTGGAGTTTTCTCGAAAACGAAAAAGGAATTTCTAAATTCTGGGAGGATGGTTTAAAGAGAAATGCTTTGTTTGAAAATGTTATTACGATGGGAATGCGGGGCGAAAATGATACCGCAATCTTAGAAAAAGAGAGTACCGTGGAAGAAAATGTAAAGCTGCTTCGTAATGTCCTTCGGACGCAGAACAGACTGATCCGTGAAAATGTGAACTGCAATCTTGCAAAGGTACCCCGTGTTATGGTGCTTTTTACGGAGGTTGAGGGATTTTTCTACGGTGGAAAGGAATCAGAAGGTTTGCTGCACGAACCGGAACTGGACGGTGCGACGATTATGCTCAGCGATAATAACCAGGGGGCGACGAGGACGCTTCCGACGAAAGAGATGCGCGGACACAAAGGGGGTTACGGCATGTATTATCATATGGATATGCATGGCGGTCCGATGGCATTTGAGTGGATCGGATCTACATATCTTCCCAAAGTCTGGGAACAGATGACGGCGGCATATGAATACGGAGTTCGGGACATCTGGGTTACAAATGTTGGAGATCTGGCGACACAGGAATACGGCCTGTCATTTTTCCTTGATCTGGCGTACGATATCGAAAAGTGGGGAGGACAGGATGCGGCAATTACAAAACAATATACTAAGAAATGGATTTATACACAGTTTGACAGTTGTTTTAATTATGAATTTTTACAGAAACTGGAAGATGTGGTATGGGATTACAATCAACTTTTGGCTCGCAGAAAACATGAAGTTATGAATGAAAAAGTGTACCATCCACTGCATTTTGGTGAAGCCGAAGAAGTGTTGGAAATTTCAGAAAAAATATTGGCGGTCTGCGAGGAAGGACGGAAAAAATGTCCGAAAGAATGGCAGGGCGCGTTTGAGTCGCTGATTTATTATCCGGCGTGTGGCACGGCAAATCTCATGAAAATGTGGATATTAGCTGGCAGAAATGCTTTATATGCTTCTCAAAACCGCATCGCAGCAAATGCGCTGGCAGATGAAGTACAAAAATGCCTTGAGAAAGATGAAACGATCGTACTGGAATATCATGAAGTAGACAATGGAGCATTTGACGGTTTTGGTTTGTCGGAGCATATTGGGTTTGTCGACTGGAATAGTGAAAACTGCAAATATCCGGTTCGAAATTATGTCTCTCCGATCCGTGAACCGCGTATGATCGTCGTACGCAAAGAATCTGCGGAGTACCTGACCGGCGGATATTGGACGGAGCGACCGCAGACATGGAGTGATGCGATGCGAAATGATGTTACGGAGATTCGATTTGAGATTGCCTGTGGCAGCAGGGAGCCGGTCGAATACGAAATCAGAACAGATGCAGAATGGCTTCATTTTTCTTCGTATCACGGTGTTTGTGCGAACAGCGAAGAAATGGTGATGACTATCGATAAGACAAAAATTTTCGGTACCGAAAAAGCACTTTTTACAGTCGAAAATAAAGGATATGGTAAAGCGGAAATTTATGTAGAAGTGCGGGAACAGGAAACCGATATTCCGGCCGGATTTTTCGTCGAGGACAATGGGTATATTGCCATGGAAGCCAGACATTTTGCTGAAGCAGGTGCGGTCGAAGACGCCGCATTTCACATATTGGAACCGTATGGACGAACCGGTTCCGCCATCAAGGTATTTCCGGTAACCGCTGATTTTTCGGGCAAAGAAGAATGTCCGTTTGCCGCCTACGATATCTTTGTACATGAGGAAGGCCCCTATGAAACTTGGTTCTATATGTCGGCTACTACACCTGTAGTATACGAGAGCCGGCAGGACATTGGTTATTCCGTAAATGACGGCAAGATGCAGGTTGTCAACACGGTAAAAGAGCCGGACAAACCATTTTTCTTAAGCCGCCAATGGACGGAGGAAGCACACGACCAGATTAAGATCTGCAAGGTGAGGATTCATTGTAAAAAAGGAGCAAACCGGTTGTATTTTTATCATGTAAGTCCGGCTGTTTTGTTGGAAAAAATTGTTGTCTGTAGAGAGGACGTAACTTTGCCGGAGTCGTATCTGGGACCAAGGGAGAGCTTTCGGAGATAAGAGAAGGGGAGCTGCGGCTCCCTATTTGGAAAATATAAAAGAAAGCATTCGTAATGAATGCTTTCCAAGTTCAAATATCACTACTATTACCAGTCTTACGACTAGAAGTCCAAATGTTATACACTGTAGTGTTTAAAAGTAGTATATTACAGGTATGAATCATTTGTCAACATCTTTTTTGAATATTTCTTTTAAAGTATATAACTTATGAATTTGTTCATTGATTTTTGCACGGTCTTCTTCGGTTATTGTTGCATGCTTTTTGTTTATGTATAGTTTGTCATATATCCTTCTTTTATCAATTGTTCTTATTTGTTCCACTAATGCTGTGCTTTTACCATTTGATAAATCAATATGATAGGGAATTTTATCATTCATTCTCTCCAGAGTTAATGGTATGATTGTGCATATTTCAGATTCTTTTGTTGTACGGACAACCAGACAAGGTCTATTTAGTCCCTGCTCATGACCGAATGGTCGATCCCCCAAATTTGTCCAATAAATAAAATTGTTGAAAATATAGAAATTTTTTTTAGACATAACATCCCTCCAATTGTTGATAAGCATCATTATATAACAATAACTGACATTAAGCAATTTGTTTTTTGCAAAAAAAAATAAAAATATATGATTGTTAAGTTTTAAGATACATGTTAAACTAAAGGTGATCAGGAGGTACAAACCTATGAAAATCGTTTTTATGGAAGCAGATACATTAGGAAAAGATGTAGACTTGTCAGAATTTGACAAACTTGGCGAGGTAGTAAAATATCCGGCATCCAAGCCGGCAGAAAATGCAAAGCGAATTGAAGATGCGGATATTATCATTGTTAATAAAATTCCCGTGAATGAGGAATTGTTGAAAGAGGCAAAAAATGTAAAGTTGGTCTGTGTGACGGCGACCGGAACCAATATTGTGGACATGCCTTATGTGGAAAGCCGCGGAATTGTGGTGACAAATGTAAAAGGGTATTCGACCATGTCGGTGGCGCAGCACACCTTTGCACTGTTGTTTTATGTGTATGAAAAACTGGCGTATTATGACCGATTTGTCAAAAGCGGAACGTATGCAAAAAGTGACGTGTTTTCCCACTTTGCGAAACCATTTCATGAGCTGGATGGAAAAGTTTACGGCATCATCGGAATGGGCGCGATTGGAGAAAAAGTGGCAGAGATCGCGGAGACATTTGGCTGCAAAGTCATTTACTATTCCACTTCAGGAAAGCACGACCATCCGAAATATCAACGTGTGACGTGGGATGAATTTCTGGAGCAGGCAGACATTGTTTCAATTCATGCGCCACTTACACCGGTGACGGAAAAATTAGTGGATGCCAAGGCGCTTCGGAAAATGAAGAACACAGCGGTGCTTCTGAATCTCGGACGAGGTCCGATCGTCGATCAAAAAGCATTGGCAGAAGCATTGCAAAACGATGAAATTGCGGCAGCCGGACTGGATGTCTTAGAAAAGGAGCCGATGGAAGAAGGAGATCCGCTGCTGAATATACAGGATTCGTCGAAACTTATCATCACGCCGCATATTGCGTGGGCGACGTGTGAGGCGAGAAAACGCTGCGCGGATGAAGTCTGTGAAAATGTTCGCTGCTATTTACAGGGAATTTCACGAAATGTAGTGAGTGGGGGAAAATAGCATGAGTAGGAAAATATTGTCAGCTGCACTGCTTATAAGTCTGCTTATGGGAACATTATGGCAAACAATGACGCCAACTTTACAGGCGGCCAAAACGACGGCACAGTGGAAAACACAAAAGACAGGAAGTGCCGGCGTCCTGATCGGAAAATCGGTGCTGGTCAGTATCTTTGTGGAGGATGCCGATAGCAAGTGGAATGAAAAACAAAAAAAGGATGTCAATCGGAAACTCAAAGTGGCAGCAGCATTTATCCAACGACAGGGGAAGAGGTATAAGAAAAATGTGACATTGGTGGCAGATTCTTATGCGAATCCTGACTTGCAGTATGAAGTGAAAACAAAGATTAAATTAGACGATTCCGAGAAAAGATTAAATCGTTTCAGCGACCAGATGCAGACACGTATTGAACAGTCTGTTAATGTGGATGAAATACGCGAAAAATATGACACAGGCAGCATTGGTTTTTTGCTATTTATCAATAAATCCGGTGTGAGTTCGACCTCGGTACATTATATGGAAGATGGCAAAAAGAATTTTTATGAAATGTGTGCTCTTTTTTCAAAATATGAGAAAGAGGCAGAGGGCGCGGCGACATATGCACATGAGATTTTACATTTGTTTGGAGCCAGAGATCTGTATATGACTTCGATTACGGATGGAATCAGTTCGGCGTTGGTTCGTCATGTTGGAAAGAAATATCCCAATGATATTATGTTTTCGACATTTACAAAAAGTGGGAAAACATTAAAATACAAAATTGTCAACCAGGTGGACCGCGTGACAGCCTTCTATTTGGGCTGGAAAAATACGATTCCGGAGAAAAAGAAATTTGCTCTCGGTGGCAGAAATCCCAAGGGATGTTTTTCTGACGGAACGGCGTGGTGATGAAAGGAAGGATAAAAATGGCATCGGGAATGAGCAAACAAGTATATCGGCTGCTTTTGAAAAAGGGTTTTGATGAGGAATTGAGCCGGGAAATTGCGTTTACATACATGAATACGGATTATACGGCGACACGGATGTTAGGCTATCTGTACCGCCTCAGCACCCCAACCGAAGAAATGGTTGTTGATGAAATGCTTGCTATCCTGGAAGACCGTGAGCGGTTTCGCAAAAAACATGAATCGGAAGAAGCACAGGCGGCGATCACTCGGTTTTATAATGAAAGATAACAATAAGGCAGGAAAGAAATTCTCTCTCCTGCCATTTTTGTTAAGCCTGATATACTTGCTGAATTTTCACTACTTTTCCGCCTTTGATCGTAATCTTTGCGGCGGTTCCCCAATAATAAGTAACACCATTTTCTCTTTGTTTTGAATAGTCATACAGCTTTTTCTTAAAAGTACTGCGGCTTACTTTGCTGAGTGTGACGCTGTCCGCACTTAAAGTATAAAATTTGCATTTTGGTGAAACTTTGTAAGAGAGTTTCTTTCCGTAGCCTACGATATTTTCCCATTGCCAGTCTTTGTTTCCTTTTAAATTGGTATTAAAAGTTGATTTGTGGCAAGTCAACGTATTGCCGTTTAAACGTGCGATAAGGATCTGTTTTGTCGCAGCCTGTGATGACGTGGATGGGACAAACGCAAAAGTACTAAAAACTAAGGTGAAAATAAGTGCAATTGATAAAAACTTTTTCATGATTTTGCCTCCTTCAAATGGATGATTTGATATTATTATACAATGATAATCTGTTTATGGCAATGCTAATTTCTGTTTAATATAATGTGCAAAAAAATGTACATTACCCTCTGGTATTATGAGATCATCAAAAAACAATTCAGACAAACAGGAGGATGGTAGCTATGGATACGTTTGAAAAAATCATTCAACTTTCAGAGGAGCGTCTTATCACTCCAAGCGGCCTTTCTCTTGTTGGACAACTGCTTGGAAAAAGCCGCTTTATTAAAAAATGTAATACAATGAAAGTAGATAGCAAGCGTTCTCAAAGTTAGATTAAAAACGGTGATATTCTTCTTTCTTATATCGGTTTGCTTTGTCAGGGAAAAACCATATATGTTGGTTCCTTATGGAAAGCCGTTAATTATACAGATGTCGAAGGAAACAGTAAAACGGTCACCACGCGGATCGTGTATAAAGTAATAGAACGCACCATGGATAAAAACGGCCAGCTTCTGATCATGCCTGATATTGAATGAAATACGATAAGGAAATACAAACTCAATATGGCTTTATACATGGCAGTAAAACGCTTGTATTTATAAAGACAGGACGAGGGGGGAGTATTTATGGATATCAGGATAAATATGTACGAATTTCCCATGCGATAAATGATCGATTTGGTTACTCCGTCTGTGTTTCTGCAAATCCGCCTCAGAGAGAAAGTAATCTGTCGGAAGAGATAGCGTTTGTTAATCAAGAACAGCAAATTAACGATATATACTTTATAGGTGTTTCATATGGAGCACTGGTAGGCGCACAGCAAGGATATCGAGAATCCCGGATAAAGGGGATGCTTTTGATCAATGGTCCTCTTATGATAAACTGGTACAAAACCCGCAAAGGAATAGAAGCGTTTTGTGGAAAAAGGGTACGTATGCTTTATGGGGAACGCGACCCGTCTGTCCGCTATATTGAATTGTTGGATCTTATACGTTCGGATGTTTTACATTATGCTATTTGTGAAGGTGCGGATCATCATTTTGCCGGAAAAGAAAATTATTTTAACAGAGACCTTATTCCGTGAAACTTACCATAGTGTTACATCCCTTTTTTTCAGCAATAATACCTGCTGGAAACTGATTTTCGCAATACATTTTATTTCACCCACCAGGTTAAACAAAATTTTGTTTTTTACTGTATCATCATGCATTATCCTGTATAATGAAAGTATCAAAAGATAGGCGGAGGCAGTGCAATGAAGAAGAGACATATGCAACAGCACTTGCATTTCTGCTTTTGGTGTTGAAAGCAGGTTTATACATGAAAGGAAGATAGAGAGGTAAGATTCATGAGACAATTAGTTTTATATATTCATGGAAAAGGTGGAAATGCTATGGAAGCTGACCATTATAAAACATTATTTGCAGGATATGATGTGGTAGGACTGGATTACCATGCAGACGATCCGTGGGAGGCAATAAGTGAATTTAAAGAGTTCTTTCACGGATATAGGAAAGGGCATGATTCTATTATTCTAATAGCGAACAGCATTGGAGCATATTTTTCAATGTGTGCATTTAATTATGAGCAGATAGACAAAGCCTTTTTCATTTCACCAATCGTTGATATGGAAAAGCTGATTCTTGATATGATGGGATGGGCAGATATAACGGAAGAAAAGTTACGTGAAAAACAGTTGATAACCACAGGATTTGGAGAAACATTGTCCTGGGAATATTTGTGTTATGTGCGTAATCATCCGGTAAATTGGTCAGTTCCTACTTATATACTATATGGAGATAAAGATAATCTAACATCACAGGAGACTATCCATAAGTTTGCCGATGATGTCAATGCAGAACTAACAATAATGCAAAACGGAGAACATTGGTTTCATACAGCAGAGCAGATGGCATTTTTAGATGACTGGATTAAAAAAATACATTGGATAGATATCCGACAGGGAGAATGATGGTGTGGTTGATTGCAGTTGTATTTTTTGGAAGTATTGCGGATTATATTTCCATAACAACAATAATTGATATTATGTTGATGGGAAAAATAACACCAAGGATATCTATGAAATGCAGACAGAGAGAATATATTGTAAAAAATCAAAATCGGATTGACATTCAGACTGGATATCAATGCTCGGCATTTTCAGTAGCCTATTTGTTGCGACACTATGGAATAGATGCTAACGGAGCAGATATTTATAATCAAATGCCATACAAAATGAAAGATGGATGTGTATATCCTAAAGGACTGTCAAAAGTATTGCAGGAATATGGCTTATGTGCAAAGTACTATTCAGGTAATCTCAAGGCATTACAGAATGAAGTATGTAAAGGAACACCTGTTATCGTTATGATTCATGTCAGAAACGATAAAAATTGGCTGCATTATGTTCCTGTCGTTGGATTTGATGACAGATATGTGTTTGTTGCAGAATCGTTACCAGAATTAGTGAATTGTAATTGTAAGTATTATAATCGCAGAATTGAAAAGAAGTTTTTTTTGCAGCTTTGGAATACGGCAATGTTAAAACAACCACTTTTTAGGAATACGTTCTATGTTGTAACAAAATATAACACAAAAAAAGGTGAATGAAATGAAAAAGGCAACCAAAAGAAAAATTATTTTATCCGGAATACTTTTTCATATGATATTAGTCTTTACTGCCTGCGGTTTATGTAATAAAGCTACATTTATAGGGGATGAGATATCGGATATAGATTTTTACGATATAGCTTTTGAACAGATGAACTTGACACATTCTCATAATATAGATATGGACGCCGGTGAAAGTATTAAGGTAAAGATTATCAGCAAATCCGGGAAAATTTCCGTACAAATATATAATGAAGATGATCAATCAGTATATAAAGGCGACGATGTAACAGATGCAGAATTTGAAATACAGATTAATGAAAAAGGAACATACCGGTTATGCGTTAGTGGAAAGAAATCAAAAGGGCATATTATTTTTTCAAGATGCAAAGAGGAAAAGGACATAAAGAATGAATAAGAAAAGTGAAAAAAATCTGCCGTTGTATGGTATAGGTTCGGTTATTGTATTTGGGCAGTTACTGATTGCCGGTGGCGCAATAGCAATTTCATATAAATTTAAATGGGATTGTTATGAATATGAAATGCTAAACATTCCATTAAAAATCATTGGTATTTTGTTTGTCATCTTTGGATTGTATTTAAATTATTCAGCGAAGCATATATCAAACTTGTTTGAAAATGTATCAGAGAATAGATTGATTCAGGATGGAATATACGGATATGTAAGAAATCCTGTATATAGCGCAGCTTTTTTTGTAAGTATTGGAACTGTCAGCATGACAAACAGACTTATCCTTTTAGTAGCTGTTGGCATAATTTGTTGGAGCTATATGTCACTATTATTGGTTGTCACGGAAGAAAAATGGCTAAGAGATTTGTATGGAAAGCAATATGAGGATTATTGCAATAGAGTAAACAGGTGTATTCCATGGTTTAGAAACAAAGTATTGTAATATACTTGACAAGTTATCACTAGAAAAATCTGATTTTGTTTGAAAACGTAGATATGATAGAACCGGATCAGATACGATGGGACAGGATTCGCTATCAGCGTAACAATCAAAGTTATCGGATGCTTATGAATATTTGTTATCTGGTGCTTGGCAGTTTGTTACTGTCAACAGATAAAGGTGAAACGAAGCTGGCAACTTTTTTGGATGACCGTTCCATGCACAGCTTATATGAAAAGTTTATTCTGGAATATTTTCGTTATCATCATCCGGAGTATAAGGCAAATCCTGATACGATTCCGTGGAATATAGACGATGGAATGATTGATTTCCTGCCAAGCATGGTAACTGACATTACATTGAAATCTGCTGGTAAGGTATTGATTATTGATGCAAAGTATTATGGACACACGATGCAGACACAGTATGATGTTAACAGCATTCATTCGGGAAATTTGTATCAGATATTTGCGTATGTGAAAAATCTGGATAGAAATCAAACCGGAAATGTTGCAGGAATGTTACTATATGCAAAGACACAGGAACAAATAACACCGAATAATAAGTATTCTATGGATGGCAACACGATATGGGTGCGGACATTGGATTTGAACCTTCCGTTTCCGCAGATTGCAGAGCAGTTAGAGAAAATAGCAGGTGATTATTTTGGAAGCGGAAAATTTGATAGAACTGGTATCGGAACAGACAGAAGATGCAAAGAAATCATCGAATACGGCATTTAGCTATCATATGAGAGCTGTTTTATTAACATGGAATATTAGAATAAGGGGAATAAAAGATGATTTGTGGAATGACATATTACCAGATATGCTGGTATTTTTTGATCTATTCATTTGGAGGCTGGGCACTTGAAGTTGTCTATCATGCGGTAGCCTGTGGAAAAGTAATTAACAGAGGATTCCTAAATGGACCCGTGTGTCCGGTATACGGATTTGGAGTGCTTTCGGTATTTGCGATGATGAATACGTTTCAGGGCAGCGGATACCAGCTGAGTGACGGTATGATTTTCCTGTTTGGTGTGATTTTGGCAACTGCGGTTGAACTGATCGCCGGATGGCTCCTCGACGTTTGCTTTCATGCAAGATGGTGGGATTATTCCAACAAGCCATTGAATTTTCATGGATATATCTGTCTGGAGTTCTCATTGATCTGGGGAGTGGCGATTCTGCTTGTTGTGAAAGTATTTCAGTCTTTTGTGGAACATCACACTTCTGCGCACGCGCCATCCATTGTGGGCTGGATGGTCGTTGCCATACTTTATGCATTGTATCTGGCGGATCTTATAGTGACCGTTGCGGTTATTCAGGGACTGAACAGGAAACTTACGAGGCTGGATACAATTCGTGCCAACATGCGGGTGATCAGTGATAAGATTAGTGATTCTCTGGCAACAACGACGATTGATACCGTACAGAAAGTTGGCGAAGGTAAGGTGCAGGCGGCTTTGGCCAGGGCAGAGTTTAAGGAAGCAACGGAAGAGAAAGTAAATAAATCCATTGAGACGCTTCGCAAAAATAAGGCAGATCTACAGAAAGAATTTGATGAGTTATCCAGCTCAATCGTAGAGCATACGTTTGTGGGACAGGGACGGCTGATCAAGGCTTTTCCGGATATGAAACACAGAGATTATCTGGAAGTGGTTCAGGAATTAAAGAATAAGATGAGAGATAGAAAATAGAATATATCCCTTTTGAGTTTGTCAAGTAAAGTGTGTAAATTTTTTGATTTTTTTGTGGTGGTCGATAAATCGACCACCATTTTTACGAGCTTCAATCAAACGGAAGAGCCGTCTTTTTAAATTTCATATATTTTGTAAATATAATTTTTGACAGGATCGGAGTAACACAGCCAATTTTTGTTGGTGCAAGTGACGGAGGTATGGTTGTACAGATCTATGCACAGAAGTATCCGAAAGAAGTTGGCGGAATCATTCTGATTTCAACCGGTGGGATGGATGCGGCTACGCTTAAAAGCCTTAAGAAGAAATATTTTCTTGCACCGCTTATGCTGTTTTATATGAAACATTGCAATTATGAAAAATTAAAACCGAAACTGATCAGGGCAGGAATGGGACATATCCGCAATGAAAGTAAAGAAGAAATTGCGTATGCACAGGAGATGTTTGAAACTATTTTTAAGGATCATACGAAGGAAAAAGATGTGCATATTTCCGGGCTGCTGGCTGATCTGATGAATCAGACACCTGTCACAGAGTCGGATTTTAAGGAACTGGAAGGCAAAATATTACTGATACTTCCGGATTAGGATTTCTTTTCCGGTAAAATGCAGAAAGATCTCATTCAGCTGATGCATAATCCAACCATCAAATATGTTTCGGGTGGGCACCTTTCGACAGTCCTGAAAGTAGAGGATTATGTGCAGACAATTCGTGGATTTCTGCTGAAAAATTTCTGAATATTGCATATATGCCGGATCAACACATTCGATGTATAAAGTTTTTGAAAGATGTGACGATACTTGTATTAGTAGCAGTGCAGATGCAGGGGCTGGCACAATGATGTTGATCTTGTGATAGGAGGAAGGGTTATGGCAGTTAATACAAACACAATAGTTTCAAATGTATATGCTCAAAATTATACACCGGGCAGTAAGGAAAAAACGAAAGTAGCCAGGAATACGGAAACCGGGGAAGTAAAGAAAGAAGAGAAGGTAACGGAATCCAAAGATTTGGGAAAGACGATTGGTGATCCAAAACTTTCGAAAGAAGCGCAAAAGTATTATGAAAAATTAAAAAAGAAATACGGAAATTATGATTTTATTCTGGTAAGCAAAGATCAGAAAGCAAATGCTCAGGCAAATGCCGCAAAATATGCAAATAATATTAAGACAGTCGTTCTTATTGATGAAGAGAAAATTGAACGAATGGCTATGGATGAGAGTTATCGTAAGAAATACGAGGGAATTCTCAGTGGAGCAACAGCACAGCTGCAACAGTTAAAATCCAGCGTGGAAAAATCCGGTGCTGATGTAAAGGAGTATGGCATGCAGGTGAATGATGGTGGAACCACTTCGTTTTTTGCAGTGCTCAGAAAATCATCGTCGGATCAGAAATCCAGAATTCAAAAGTCTGCGGAGAAAAAGAAGGCGGAAAAGAAAGCAGCGGAGAAAAAGGCAGAGAAAAAGCAGGAGAAGGAACGCCTGGAGAAATCCAAAGAATCCAGGACTGAGAGTGAGGATGATACACAGACCATTACATTAACTGCCAATTCTGTAGAAGAGCTTATGGATAAAATAGGTGAATATACATTTGTAGAGAGGAGTAATGAAGTCCGGACGGATCGCGAGAAGCTCATGGGACAACATGTGGATTATAAGCTGTAAAAGCAAAAATTGAAATAAAGGAAATTGCAACATTGGCACAGACATATACCGTAAGAATAAAAAATGGAACAAAAAGTGTAAAGCGCTGCCGCATTTTTCTGTGGTGGAAGAAATATACCTGTATCAGGCGGGAAAATAGCAGAGTATATTATGAAAAAAAGGAATGTTCCAGATGGGAAAAAAATCATATGCAGCGTTATTGCAGAAGAAGGAATCTTACATTTGAAGCAGTGCCAACGCAGTATACGCGAAGCAGCAATTACCGTAGCCTTTTTTTTGCAAAGTATCCATCACCTACCGGAAAATACCGGTGTGCATACTGTGGGAAAAAGAAGCCAAAAGATAAAATAACGATTGACCATATTTTTCCGGTTCATTGCATGGAGGAGTATCCGGCAGTGCGTAGAAGAGCCGCATTGTTTGGAATTCACGGTTCGAATGATATGAAAAACTTATGTACTGCCTGTATGCGGTGCAATCAGAAAAAAGAAGCGAAAATGGGAATCTGGATTCTGAAAGGCTTTATTGGAAAACAGCCTTGGTACTGGCCGCTTCGGAGAATACTTACGGTGATACTGGTGTTTTTTGTGCTATATCTCGGGCGAAAAATATATATGCCTGTGGTATGGAACTGGATAAATACATTACAAAAATAAAAGCTGGGAAAATGTATAAATACATGCAAACCCGGGAATTATTTTCCAGAGGTGAAAAGCATGAAAAACAGGATGTAACTTACGGAGGATAAAAAGAATATGGCAATTGGAGCATTACAGACAGGATACACTACATTATACGGAAAAATAGCAGGACTGGGTACACAAAACGGACAAACGCGCGGAAGCAATTTTCGGGAGCATATAGACGGAACCGAAAAGAAAGCGCCGTATCAGCATCTGGCACAAAACGGTACAATCACGTACAAAGGGGTTACGTTTGTATGTGATACGGACAGAAATCGGATTACACTCGGGGATGTCACCGACCGTAGCAAGTGTCTGAACATCAGCTTAAAAGGTGGCGGGTGTCTGATGGTCAACCGGGATAATCTCAGTGACCTGTCACAGGCAATTACGATGTTCTGTCCGGAGGATATCAACCGTATCATGACAGCAATCGCGGAGGATAAGCGGGCGCAGCAGATGCTTCTGGAAAAGGACGAAATGGAAAGCAGTGTTGGGGAAATCATCACGGAATAAAAGAATGTACTATGATTTAACAAAAGGAAAAATATCAAAAAATCTTATCTTATTTGCACTGCCGATGATGGCGGGCAATCTGATGCAACAGTTTTACAATATTGCGGATACACTGATTGTCGGGCGCGTGGTTGGAAAGAATGCACTCGCGGCGGTGGGGTCCGCCTATACACTTATGACCTTTTTGACCTCGATTTTTCTGGGACTTTCCATGGGGGCAGGAGTCTTATTTTCCATTTATAAAGGGAAAAACGATAAGCATGCGCGCGGGTAGCTGTGGCGCATGCTTTTGTGCTCATCATGGCAGTGATGGTCTTCGTTAACGTGCTGGTGTATGTGTGTATGCATCCTATTCTGTGGTTTCTACGTGTGCCACAGGAAGTCATGGAGGGGATGCGGCAGTATCTGGTTATTATTTATGCGGGGCTGCTTGCCTCTTCACTGTATAACTTTTTTGCCTGTCTGCTCCGGGCACTCGGAAATTCCACGGTTCCGCTTGTATTTCTGGCGGTATCTTCCGTTTTAAATATCGGACTGGATCTGTTGTTTGTTGTAGGCTTTCACTGGGGCATCCGTGGGGCGGCGGCAGCAACTGTGGTTTCCCAGTATATAGCGGGAATCGGCATTTTGCTGTATGTTGTTGTGTCACAATCAGGGCGTGCGGCTGGCGAAACGATGAAACCGCAGAAATCACAGCAGAAAGGGATGCTGCGTGAGGGATTTGATCCGGTTATCATGAAAGAAATTATAACGTTGTCTTCACTGACCTGTCTGCAGCAGTCGGTCATGAATTTTGGAATTCTGATGGTGCAGGGGCTTGTAAACAGTTTCGGGGCAACAACGATGGCGGCATTTGCGGCAGCGGTCAAAATTGACACATTTGCATATCTTCCGGTACAGGATTTCGGCAATGCGTATTCCACGTTTGTCGCACAGAATTATGGGGTGAAAGATTACGGACGGATCCAAAAAGGAACGAAGGAAGCCTTTGCGATCAGTATTGTATTCAGTATCATTATTTCCATTCTGGTGTGCACGTTTGCAGCATCTCTGATGGAGATTTTTGTGAAGGCACAGGAGACGGCGGTCATCGCGTGTGGTGTGCAGTATCTGCGTATCGAGGGCTCGTTTTACTGTGGAATCGGGTGTCTGTTTCTGCTGTACGGATATTACCGGGCAATCAACAAAGCACAGATGTCAGTGGTGCTTACGGTGATCTCTCTGGGGCTGCGTGTTGTGTTGGCCTATATCCTTTCGGTGCCGTTGAAAGCCCCGGGAATCTGGGTGGCAATTCCGATTGGATGGGTGGCTGCAGATGTGACAGGACTCTGTTACATGAGATGCGTGAATCACAAAAATTTAAAAGAAATTTAATAAGAAGACAAAAGATTCCGTGCTATAATGAGCCTGTCAGAATGTAAAACGATGGGAGGAAATGAGCATGAGAACGTATGGACGTTTATTGAAAAATATAGCAGCAATAGCACTTCTTCTGGCATTACTTTCCATGCTATTGCCGTTTTGTAAGTTTTCGGCAGGCGGGCAGGAGATGACGCTGTCCGGTCTGGATGTGGTGAAAGCAGGAGGAAGGGCAGGTTATACGTATCTGACAGAAGGCAGAGTGGCAGATACTTTCGTTTTAAAAGCTCCGATCACGGTTGGTGCGGTAAAAAGCAGTCTTTCTTATGTACAGGGAGTGGGACAGATGCGGCTTCTGGCAGTTTGTGCCATTGCAGCACTGCTCCCGGTACTGCTTTGTTTTTTGTCTGTGGGAATGTTGTTTCTGGCGGAAGGAAAAAAGACGATGCTGCTGCCAACGCTGTTTACCAGTCTGGTGCTGGCAGAACTGCTGATTGTTTTGGCTGTGTTTCCGGCACTGTATCCGTTTCTGTTGTCAGGGATATATTTCTTTACCCTGCTGCACGGAGTCGCATGGATACTCATACTGACAGGATGGATTACAGGAGGGTACCGTCCACCCGAAAAACAGGGAAATGAGCAGATAAAAAGGGAAAAGAATCCGAAGCGGTCCGGACACGGCTGGCGGCGCAAAAAAGCTCACCGGCGGAGAAAGTCGAAAAAGAAACGCAGCCGGAAAGAGGATTCTTCCACAAAAAAGAAGAATACAGCAGGAAACAAAACATTCGAGTGGAAACATTGTCAGATTTCCTATGACCCTTCGAAACAGACATACCGGATGATCAGTGATTCTCCGGAGAAGATTTTACTGCTGAAAGAAGACAACGTGATAGGAACGTTAGAACAGGGAGAATGCGTACATGTGGAACGCCCGGTGACGCTGCAGATTCAGGGAAAAGAAGAACGTCTGCATTTAAAATAAATGACAGGAAAAGAAAAACTCCGCAGAACCGGAACCCTCAGGGATTTGATTCTGCGGAGCCTTTTATTTTTTCCTGCGGATATGTACCTCCGGAATCGCTACATTGTCATAGTGCACCGGGGCATCTTCACCCGGAGTTTCTTCGTGATCTTCCGGTTTGTGGGTGTGCACTTCCGGAATCGCTACATTGTCGTAGGTCAGATCGTAATTATGCTTTTCAGTTGCCTTTTTCTTTAATTTTTTCCAAAACATTTTCGTTGTCCTCCCAATTACAAAATATTGATAAAAAAGGTAATTACAAGGCTGTTGATAAAATCCGCAAATAAACTTCCGATCAGGGGAATCAGGAGATACGCTTTTACGGAAGGTACATAGCGGTCACAGATGGCCTGCATGTTTGCCATGGCGTTTGGTGTGGCACCCATACCAAAACCACAGGTTCCGGCAACCAGTACGGCAGCATCGTAATCCCGTCCCATAATGTTAAACTCGATGAAGTAAGTAAATACACAGATCAGTAAGACCTGTGCGGTCAGCAGGATCACAAGCGGAAGTGCCAGGGCAGCAAGTTCCCAGAGTTTTAAGGTGATCATTGCCATACCCAAAAAGAGGGAAAGACAAATACCACCGAGGTCGTTGATCTCACCCATGTGGATCGTTGCTTTGCCAGAGTATTCGGCAATGTTGCGGATCAATGCGGCTGCCAGCATGGCACCGATGTAAACCGGAAAGGTAAGCCCGGTTTTGGTCAGAAAATAGGAAAAAATAGTTCCCAGACCGATCGCAAGGATTAACTGAAATACGGCAGAGGGATACATGTTTGTATGGCGCTCATGTTTCTTTTCGTCCTCAACCAGCAGACTGTCATCTTCCGTGACTGCCGTGGACAGCAGGTTCTGTTTTTCAATCAGGCGTCTGCCGAGCGGACCGCCGACCAGACTGCCGGCAATCAGACCAAAGGTGGCAGCTGCAGTACAGATCGTGGTGGCTCCCTGAATATTAAAGTCTTCTAATACAGGACCGAATGCTCCGGCTGTACCATGACCGCCGACCATTGGGATGGAGCCGGTACACATACCAATCAGCGGATTTAAGTGCAGGACATGGGACAATCCCACGGCAAGAAGGTTCTGACATATAATCAGTGCAACGACAAGACCGAGGAAAACTGCCATAGCTGTGCCTCCGCTTTTTAACACTTTTAAGTTGGCCTGAAAACCGACCGAGGTAAAGAAAAATACCATGCATACTTCCCGGAGTGTGTCGTCAAAAGAGAATTCCGCAATTCCGGTAACATAACAAAGACAGGTCAAAATTGCAAACAAAAGACCGCCAATGACAGGTGCCGGAATACAGAATTTTTCCAGAAACCCAATGCGGTGTCTTAAAAAGTTGCCAAACAAGAGTACCAATACAGCGACTGCCAGCGTCTGGTACATATTCAAATGTATTTCCATAGTTGTCCTTCTTTCATATGTTATTTTGTATTGACGCTGATTCCCTGCCCGGCATAATAAGCAGCAGCACCCGGATGGAAGGGAATGGTTACACCGGAGGATGCATCTGTCTCGTCAAAAGCAGCGTCTAAAGATGTGGCATAGGCCAGATCCTGTGCGTGGGAAAACAGAATTTCTGTAAGTTTTTCCACGGTTTTTTCGGAAAGGGCATCGGAGGCAAGCAGTACAGCTTTGACTCCAATGGTTGTCACGTCTTCGTCCTGTCCACTGTAAGTGTTTGCAGGAATGACATATTTGCTGTATTCCTTTGTGGTTGCAAGCAGTTTTTCCAGACAGGTATCGTCGATGGAAAGGAGCCGCAGATCACATTCCTTTGCCAGTTCTTCAATGACTGCGGTGCGGATGCCGGCGGTGCAGAATAAGGCATCAATTTCACCGGAGGCAAGTTTTCCGGCGGCATCTGCATAATCCAGATTCACCATGTGCACCAGTTTCGAAGTCAGACCACTCAGTTTTAAAATTTCGGTAGCGTTTTGTTCGGTTCCGGATTCGCTGGCACCGATGCTGACGGTTTTTCCCTGCAGATCATTTAATGTCCGGATATCAGAATCTGCCCGGACGACGATCTGGCAGGCTTCGGTATAAAGTCCTGCAATGGCACGGTATCCCTGTTGTCTGTTATCAGAAAAACTGCCGGTTCCTTCATGGGCTGCCCGGACCAGATCCGCCTGTGCGATCCCAAGATCAATGTAATTTCCGGACAAAAGCCGTAGATTTGCCGCAGATCCGGCGGTGTTTTTAACTTCAAATTTCAGGTCGGAGGATTCTTTGGATGCCAGACCGGCATAAGCATTTGCAACGGTATAATACATCCCACCGATGTCGGCTGCACCGAAACGGATGGTCTTTGTCTGGTAGCTGCATCCGGTAAGGAGCAGGGCAAGACAAAGAAACAGTCCTATTTTTTGTTTCATAGCTATAAGTCCTTTCTTAAGTTGTTATGCAATAAACATTGCCGTAAAATGTATTTTACACGAAAAGAGTGAAAAAGAAAATATAAAATTCCGCAAGGTGATTGTATCCTAAAATGAAATTTTCCTGAAAGTTAAAATTTTGGTTGACAGACACACTGTAGTGTATTAAACTGTTAATGAATTAAAGAGAAATAAAATCATTGAGCGAAGGTAAGTACAGCAGATGATTCCTTTCAGAGAGTCGGCGGCAGGTGTGAGCCGGCAGGATAGTTTGTCATGGAATGGATTCGTTAGATGCAAGGTGAAAGCGTAAGGCGAGTAGTTGAGCCGTTTCCCCACGTTACAGGGGCATGGATATCGAGACAAAGAGATTTTGTTTTCTGTATCACAAGAGGTTGCGTAATTGGTGGCAGTTATTTCCGGTTCGGAGATGGCTGCCTTTGTTAGTTTTCAGTTACGGAGCGAAGAAGGGTGGCACCACGAGGATAATCGTCCCTGATCCGGCAGCAGTCGGACCAGGGACGTTTTTTATTTGGAAAAAAGGAGCAGTAATATGAAGCGGAGATTACGGGTGTACAAAAAGACAGTCAGCATTGTAAATGAAACAGCGATCGGCATGTATGAGAGTCTGGTAGGAAACAAAAAAGGATTTCTTCTGGAAAGTTATGATAAAAATTATGACAGATATACGTTTTTTGGAAAAGAACCGGAAGAGATCATTACTTCCAGCGGGGATGCACTCGTGATCCGGCAAAACAACGGGACGGAAGAAATCCGGCAGGGAAATCCGCTCGAACGTCTGAAAGAATATTACAGCGAGTTTGATATCGTAAAAGAAAACGAAGAGCTGTCTTTTTCCGGAGGACTGGTCGGAAATCTGGGATATGATTTTGTCCGCTATGCGGAAGTACTGCCGGATAACAATCCAGACGAGATTGGAATCGAGACCATCCAGATGATGCTCATGACAAAATTTATCCTGGTGGATCATGTGGCAGAGACACTGACCGCAGTGATTCTTGGAGAAGATTCGGAAGACGGAAAAAAGAAAGCATTAGCAGAAGCAGCAGAACTGATTGAGGAGGCAAGAAAAAATGCCGGACAGATACCGGACAGAAATTTTACACATGACGGTGTGATTGTCAACCAGTCCGATACCTTAGAACAGTATTGCGAAAAAGTCGAAAAGATCAAGCAGTATATCCGGGAAGGACATATTTTCCAGACCGTGCTTTCCCAGAGATGGACGATTGAGACAAAACAGACCGGATTTGAGCTGTATAAAGAACTCCGGGAACTGAATCCATCCCCGTATCTGTATTATTTCAATTATGGAGAGTTTGAAGTGATCGGAAGTTCCCCGGAAATGATTGTAAAGCAGCAGGGAAGCAGGGTGTATACCTGTCCGATCGCCGGAACCCGGCGCAGGGGTGTGGATGCTGAGGAGGATGCATTGCTTCGGGATGAATTGCTCCGGGATGAAAAGGAACGCGCCGAACATGTTATGCTGGTGGATCTTGCGAGAAATGACATGGGAAGGATCTCAGAATTTGGAACCGTCAAGGTGACACAGTTTATGGAAGTGCAGAATTATTCCCATGTAATGCACATCGTATCCATGGTGGAAGGAAAGAAAAAAGGAGAATTTCATCCGCTGGATCTGGTTTCTTCGTTCCTTCCGGCAGGAACGCTTTCTGGAGCACCGAAGATCCGCGCGATGGAGATTATCGATGAACTTGAGAGTGTGCGCAGAGGACTCTACGGAGGCGCAACCGGATACATTGATTTCTCCGGTGATATGGATTTCTGTATTACGATCCGGACAATGATCAAAAAGAAAAACCGTGTATATTTGCAGGCTGGAGCGGGAATAGTTGCAGATTCCGTTCCGGAAAATGAGTATCAGGAGTGCTGCAATAAAGTAATGGCACTGGCCAAGACGCTTATAGAGGAGGAAAATTTATGATTTTGCTGATTGATAACTATGATTCTTTTACTTATAACCTGTATCAGTATATCGGAATTTTTAACTCCGATATCAAAGTTGTCCGAAACGACAAGATTACCATTGAAGAAATTAAGGCGATGGACCCGGAGCGGATCGTGCTTTCACCGGGACCAAAGAATCCGAAGGAAGCAGGCATCTGCATGGATGTTGTCAAAGAATTTACAGAAGAAAAACCGATCCTTGGCATCTGTCTGGGGCATCAGTGCATCGGTGAGGCATTGGGAGGAACCGTTTCCTATGCCAAGGCATTGTTCCATGGAAAGCAGTCGTTGATTGAACATGATGGAAGCAGTGTATTTACCGGGATCAATTCTCCGATCCGTGTGGCAAGATACCATTCCCTGGCAGTGCAGGAAAAGGATCTGCCGGATTGTCTGCGGGTGCTGGCGCGGACCGATGACGGAGAGATTATGGCAATGCGCCATAAGAAATATCCGGTTGTGGGATTACAGTTCCATCCGGAATCCATTTATACCGAGCACGGCAAACGCATCATCGAAAATTTTGTAAATGGAACGTGTTAGATTATAGTAGTTTATATTAGGGGAAAAAATATGATACTGGATGAAATTGTAGAAGATAAGAAAAAACGGCTTCCCGGGCACATGGCACGTATTCCGGAAACAGAAATGCGGCGCATGGCAGAGGAAACAAAGACGAGGGAGGCAGACTGTTTTTATAATCATTTAAAGAAACCGGGACTTTCGATTATCGGAGAATTTAAGAAAGCTTCCCCGAGTCTCGGAACGATTACCAGCAAGATTGATCTGATGGAGCGCATCAGTGAGTACAATGCATCGGTGGATGCCATTTCGTGTCTGACAGAGGAAGATCATTTTCACGGAAATGTTGCGTATTTAAAAGAAATCCGGGCAAAATCCAGCCTTCCGATTTTGCGGAAAGATTTCATGATCTGTGAGTATCAGTTTTATGAGGCAAAAGTGATCGGTGCAGATGCGGTACTTCTGATTACAGCGATTCTCGATGATGCACAGATGCATGATTTTTATCAGCTGGCAGGAGAACTTGAACTTGATGTGCTGGTTGAGACACATGATGAGGCAGAGGTGGAACGGGCGATGAAGATCAACCCGAGAATCATCGGGGTCAATAACCGTAATCTTAAGGATTTTACGATCTCTTTGGAACATACCAGACGGCTTCGCCCTTATGTGCCGGAAGATAAAGTATTTGTGGCAGAAAGTGGGATTACGGGAGATGAGGACGTGCGGTTCCTGCGAGACTGTGGGGTGGATGCCTTTTTGATCGGGCGTGCGTTTATGGAATCGGAAAATCCGAAAGCACTTGCACAAAAATGGAAGGAGCTGTATCAGGCATGAGACCAGAAGTAAAGATCTGTGGACTGAAAAAGCCTGCGGATGCGCAGTATGTAAATGATGCAGGGGCCGATTACGCAGGATTTGTTTTTTATGAGAAAAGCAGGCGGAATTTAAGCCGGCAACAGGCAGAAGAAATCATGAAAAAAATCAGTCCACGGATAAAAAAGGTTGCCGTAACCGTTTCCCCGGATGCGGCACAGATAAAGACACTGCAGCAGATGAAATTTGACATCATCCAGATGCACGGAAAGCTGTCAGAGGATGCCATAACGGCAGCAGAACTTCCTGTCTGGTATGCCATAAACCTCTCAGATCCGGAAGAGTTTGAGACAAAAACAAAGAGCTTTTTTGAACTGCCGGAAGAACTGCAGCAGAAAATTACAGCGATTGTCGTGGATGGTGCAGGCTATGGCGGCGGACAGCGTTTTGACTGGCAGAAGCAACTGAATATTGACCGGCAGGCGGGGATTTTCGCCGGAAGAAAATTTGTCCTGGCAGGAGGGTTACATGCCGGAAATGTTGCCGAAGGAATCCGGTTGTTTGACCCGGATATCGTGGATGTAAGTTCCGGAGTGGAAGAAAAAGATCAAAAAGAAGAAGCATTGATAAAACAATTTGTAACATGTGTCAAAGAGGAAGCAGAAGAAAGGAAAGAAAGATGAATAAGAAAGCATATTATGGACAGTTTGGCGGACAGTATGTGGCAGAGTCGCTGATGAATACCTTACAGGAACTGGATCAGGCATATGAGGAGGCTATTCATGATCCGGAGTTTATGAAGCAGTATCATTATTATCTGAAACAGTATGTCGGCAGAGAGACACCGCTTTACTATGCAGAGCGTCTGTCTGCAAAATACGGTACAAAAATTTACTTAAAGCGTGAAGATTTAAACCATACCGGTGCCCACAAGATCAACAATGTGATCGGTCAGATCCTTCTGGCAAAGCGTATGGGAAAGACAAAGGTAATCGCGGAGACCGGTGCAGGACAGCATGGTGTAGCTACTGCAACGGGAGCAGCACTGTTTGATATGGAATGTACGGTGTACATGGGAAAAGAAGATATCCAGAGACAGAAACTGAATGTGATGCGTATGGAGATGCTTGGTGCAAAAGTGGTATCCGTGGAATCCGGAAGCAATACCTTAAAAGACGCGACAAACGAAGCCATCCGTACCTGGGCCAAAACAGCGGAGGATACGTTCTATATTATCGGATCTGCGGTAGGACCGTATCCGTATCCGAAGATGGTGAAAGAGTTTCAGAGTGTGATCAGCCGGGAGGCAAAGCGTCAGCACATGGAAGCAGAAGGAAAGAATCCGGATGTGGTTATGGCATGTGTGGGCGGCGGTTCCAATTCCATCGGAATGTTTGCCGATTTTATTGATGAGCCGGAGGTGGAACTGATCGGTGTAGAAGCAGCGGGCCTTGGAATTGAGACCGGAAAACATGCCAGCGCCATGGCTTTGGGAGAGCCTGGAGTATTGCATGGCATGCGTTCGTATCTGTTGCAGGATACCGATGGAAATATCCAGCTGGCACACTCCATTTCCGCCGGACTGGATTATCCGGGAGTCGGACCGGAGCATGCATATCTGCGGGATACCGGACGTGCAAAATATGTGGCAATTACGGATGTGGAGGCAATGGATGCGCTGATGGAACTGTGTAAGTTAGAGGGAATTATTCCGGCAATTGAGAGTGCACATGCCGTTGCCTATGCATTTAAAAAGGCAAAAGAAATGACCATGGACCAGAGCATGATTATCTGTCTGTCCGGTCGCGGAGATAAAGATGTAAACACCATTGCGGATTATCTTGACGGAAAAGGATATCTGAATTAAGGAGGGCATAACAGGGATGAATCGAATTGAGACAGCGCTTCAGGCGTTACAGGAAAAGAAAGAAAAGGCATTTATTACTTATATCACAGCAGGTCTGCCGGATTATGATAAGACAAAGGCGATCATCAAAGCACAGGAAGCGGCGGGAACGGACATTATTGAACTTGGAATTCCGTTTTCCGATCCGGTAGCGGACGGTCCGGTTATTCAGGCGGCTTCCTATGAGGCAATTCTCGGCGGGGCAAATCTGGAGAAGACATTTACCTGTATGAAAGAGATGCGTGACGATGGTGTGCAGATCCCGATTGTATTTATGATGTATTACAACACGGTACTGCATTATGGCGTGGAAAAATTTGTAAAAGAGTGCAATGCCTGCGGGGTGGATGGACTGATCATTCCGGATCTGCCGCTGGAAGAGCAGGAAGAACTCCAGACACAGTTACAGAAAGAGGATGGAACCATTCTGATCCAGCTGGTTTCCCCGGTATCCAAAGACCGTGTGCCAAAAATCCTTAAAAATGCACGGGGATTTGTCTACTGTGTGTCTTCCATGGGAGTTACCGGACAGGAAGCAACCTTCCACCGTCAGATTTTAGAATATCTGACAGCGGTAAAGAAAGAGGCAAAAATTCCGGTTATGATGGGATTTGGTATCCGCACGGCGGAGGATGTACGTCCGATGAAAGAGATTATTGACGGAGCCATTGTAGGCTCTCATTTTATCACACTGATGCGGGAACACGGTTTTGATCCGCAGGCTGCAGCAGACTATTGCAGCACTTTCAAAAAAGAGTTAAATGAAATGTAACGGAAAAGCGAATAAAACAGGAGGATATCATAGATGAAAGAGATTCTGGCCAAACTGGTAGAGGGAAAAGATCTGACAAAAGAGGAAGCGATGAAAGCACAGGAGCTGATTTTGACCGGACAGGCAACAGAGGCGCAGATTGCATGTTTTCTGACAGCACTCCGCATGAAAGGGGAAACGCTGGATGAGATTACGGGACTGGCAGCCGTATTGCGCAACAAGGCAAATACGATCAGTCCGAAAGTGGCAGATTATGTGGATTTTGTCGGTACCGGCGGAGACTGTACCTATTCGTTTAATATTTCCACAACATCAGCGTTCGTTGTGGCAGCAGCTGGGCTTCCGGTGGCAAAACATGGCAACCGTTCCATTTCTTCTAAGAGTGGTGCCGGAGATGTGTTAGAAGCACTTGGCGTAAATATTTCCGCAGATCCGGCTGTGGTAGAAAAGTGTGTGGAGACGGTCGGGATCGGATTTATGTTTGCACCGCATTTTAATCCTGCCATGAAGTATGTGGGACCGGTCAGAAAACAGCTGGGCATCCGCACGGTGTTTAATATTTTAGGACCGCTTTCGAATCCATCCCGTGCCAGGGCAATGCTTGTAGGGGTGTATTCTCCGGCACTTACGGAAGTGATTGCGGGAACCATGATGAACCTCGGGGTAGAACGGGGAATGGTTGTCAGCGGAGAGGATAACATGGATGAGATCACACTGACCGGCGAGACCACGGTATCTGAAATTAAGGACGGAAAAGTAACCACCTGTACAATCACACCGGAACAGTTTGGATTAAAGCGGTGTGAAATCGCAAAACTGCAGGGTGGGGAAGGAGCCGTAAACGCACAGATCACCAGAGATATTCTTTCCGGAAAGGAACAGGGACCAAAGAGGGAGATTGTGCTTTTGAATGCAGGAGCCGCTTTGTATATTGGGAAAAAGGCAGACAGTATTGCAGATGGCATTGCACTTGCAGCAAAGACGATCGATTCGGGAGCAGCAGTCAGAACCCTTGAGGCAATGGTACAGGCAACAAACGCATAAGGGTTTGCCTGATACGGAAAACAAAAAAAGAGGCATTTCATGGCATAAAACATGGAATGCCTCTTTTCTTCGTCTTATTTCACAAAATATTGAAAAAAACTTAGTGATTTTTCCAATTTACAGATACATAAAATTAAAATATAATGAATTACGAAAAAAAGCGAAAATAATATATTTCAGGGAGGAGAGAGGGAATGCAGCAAAGGATTCCATATGATGGAAATGATCTGGGTGCTGTGTACACAAAGAAATATACAGCGTTCCGGCTCTGGGCTCCGACTGCGGATGCAGTAACACTGTGTCTGTATCGGGAAGGAGACGGGGACTGCCTGTCGGATACACTTCCGATGAAACGGGATGTACAGGGAACCTGGACGATTCGGGTAGACGGAGATTTGCGGCATGTTTATTATACATATCGTCTGGAGAGAAGCGGCAAGACCGTGGAGTCACAGGATCCATATTCGGTAGCTGTCGGTGTGAACGGGCAGCGGAGTATGGTGCTGGACCTAAAAGAAACTGATCCGGAGAATTTTAAGGAGGATCATGGACCGGTTTTTTCAAACCGTACGGATCTGGTGATCTGTGAGATTTCTGTTCTGGACAGTACCGCGGATGGCTCTTCCGGGGTAAAATATCCGGGAAAGTATCTGGGACTGGCAGAAAAGGGAACCAAAAACAAAGAGGGAGAAGCTACCGGGCTGGATTATCTGAAATCGCTCGGTATTACGCATGTGCAGATCATGCCAATGTATGATTTTGCAAGTATTGATGAGGCGGCACCAAAGAAGCGGGAGTATAACTGGGGATACGATCCGCTGAATTATAACGTACCGGAGGGATCTTTTTCAACAGATCCGTTCCATGGGGAGGTGCGTATCCGGGAAATGAAAGAAATGATTGCGGCTTTTCACAGGGAGGGTATCGGAGTGATCATGGATGTGGTGTACAATCACACCTATGATCTGGACAGCTGTCTGCAGAAATGTGAGCCGGATTATTATTACCGGATGAACGGAACCAGATATTCCAATGCATCTGCCTGTGGCAATGAAATTGCTTCGGAGCAGCCGATGATGCGCAAATACATCGTAGAATCTGTCTGTTATTGGGCAAGGGAATATCATGTGGATGGGTTCCGGTTTGATCTGATGGGTGTTCTTGATATTGATACCATGAATGAGATCAGCCGCAGGTTAAAAGAAATCAATCCATATATCATTCTGTATGGAGAGGGCTGGACAGGCGGTACTTCAACCATGCCGGAATTTAGGCGTGCCATGAAGAGAAACGCGCGTATGCTGGACGGCATCGGAATGTTTTCGGATGATATCCGGGACATGGTGCGCGGACATGTGTTTTATAACAAAGACTGCGGCTATGTCAGCGGAAAGGACGGAATGAAAGTTGCGGTGCGTTACTGTGCAACAGGAGGTGTGTGGCATCCACAGGTAGATTATGCAGCTTATACCTATGCAGCCGGCGGCACATGGACGGATACACCGGAGAAAGTGATCAATTATGTTTCCTGTCACGACAATCTGACCTTGTGGGATAAACTGCAGATTTCCAGACCGGATTGTGATGCAGGCGAACGCCTTGCAATGAACCGTCTGGCGGCTGCGATGGTATTTACCGCACAGGGAGTTCCGTTTTTCCTGGGGGGAGAAGAGTTTGCACGAACCAAACCGGCCGGAAAAAATGGTGAGATATCCGAGAACAGTTATAATCTGCCGTATGAAACAAATGTACTGCGCTATGACTGGAGCGATGGACAAAAAGGATTGCAGCAGTATTACAGGGGACTGATTGCTTTCCGGAAAGCACATAAAGGATTGCGTATGACAGACGCAGAGGAGATCCGCCAGAATATTCTGTTTATGGAAATGACATCCGAACAGACCATCGCGTTTACAATCCGCCAGCCGGAAGAGACACTTCTGGTGGCATACAATGCATCCGGCAGAAAAGAAACACTCCTGCTGCCGGATGACAGGACATGGACGTTATATATTGATGACCTGCATGCAGGAACCCGGCCAATCGGTTCGGTTCATTCGAACATGGAATTGCCGGCGACTGGCTGTGTGGTTCTTGGGATTAATGAGTTGTCTTGTTGATGTAACTGGTTTTGTATTTGGAGTACACAATTTTCTGGCTCCGGTACAGACCAAAGTATCCGGAGAGCATATAGCTGAAAGCGACAGCCAGAAGAAAATACGGCATGCCGTCATAACCGAACAATTCAAAACTGATTAACAGTGAAGTGATCGGACAGTTTGTGACACCACAGAATACGGCAGTCATGCCGACAGCCGTACAAAGTGTCGGGGATATGCCGGTCAGCGTTCCAAACAGGCAGCCAAAGGCCGCGCCGGTGAAAAAGGAAGGAACAATTTCTCCGCCTTTGTAACCGGCACCAAGAGTCAGTGCGGTAAAGATCATCTTTAACAGGAAGGCTTCCGGACGGACCGTTCCATCAATGCACATCTGGATGATGCCGATACCGGTACCGTTGTAATTCTGGTTGCCGACAAGCATCGTCAGAATGACAACAATACATCCACCGGCAAAGATGCGGATGTAGGGATTCTGGAACAGTTTGCGGTAAATTTCTTCACTTTTGTGCAGAAGAACACAAAAAACAATACTTACCAGTGCGCAGAGCACGGCAAGGATGGAAATCTGCACGGCAGGAAGAATGCCAAAGTCCGGAATGTGCTCGATGGAAAACCATTGGTTGGAAACACCAAACAGGTAAGCAACTCCGTGTGCGACAAGAGAACTGATCACACATGGAACAAGGGCGGTATAGTACATGACGCCGACACTTACAATTTCCATTGGAAGGATGGCAGCAGCCATCGGGGTACCAAAGAGAGCGGAAAACGCAGCACTCATGCCGCACATGATCATGACATGTTTATCTTTATCGTCAAAACGGAAGAATTTTCCGATTGCGTTTCCGATACTGCCACCCATCTGCAGGGCGGCACCTTCACGGCCGGCAGATCCGCCAAACAGGTGCGTGATCAGTGTGGAAATAAAGATCAAAGGAGCCATGCGCAGGGGCAGCTCGTCATCCGAGTGGATGGCAGAGATGACCAGATTGGTCCCGGTATCTTTTTCGTCCCGCAGCAGATGGTAAGCACCGACAATGATCAGTCCCCCGACAGGGAGCAGATATAAAAGCCACGGATTCTGTCCACGCAGTACGGTGACAAATGTCAGGCAAAAGTAAAATGCCGTGCCGCACAGCCCGACGATACCGCCGACAAGAATTGCAAAAATTACCCATTTGACAGATACCAGTGCACGGTGTGCATTGTGTTTGATTTTATGTTTTATGACATCGTTCATAATTCTTCACCTCGTAATCCCTTTCTTTCATACTAGCATTGAAAAATGCTTTTTACAAGGGGACAAAAAGGTGGTATGATATAATTATAGATTATAGATTGGATCTTAGGAGGAATCACTTATGAGAACAAGTGGCGTACTTATGCCGATATCTTCCCTGCCATCACCGTATGGCATTGGAACTATGGGAAAATCAGCCAGAAAATTCGTAGACTTTCTGGTAAAAGGAGGTCAGACTTACTGGCAGATTCTGCCGATCTGTCCGACCAGTTACGGAGATTCACCGTATCAGTCGTTTTCCAGTTTTGCGGGAAATCCGTACTTTATCGATCTGGACATTCTCTGCAAGGAAAATTTATTAAAGAAAAAGGAATGTGAGTCATTTGACTGGGGCACAAGCGAGGAATACATTGATTATGGAACCATGTATGTATCACGCTATGCATTGCTGCATAAAGCATATGCCCGTTTTGTAAAAAATATGCCGGAAGATTTTTCGTCATTTTGTGAGACGGAAAAGGACTGGCTGGAAGATTATACGCTGTTTATGGCATTAAAAGATGCAAATGACGGAAAAGCATGGGGGCAGTGGGATGAGAAACTTCGTGTGCGTGACGCAGCGGCATTGGATGAGGCAAGAAAAAAGTACGCAGAAGATATTGAGTTTTATAAGATGCTTCAGTATCTGTTCTTTAAACAGTGGAGAGAGTTAAAGGCATATGCCAATGAAAACGGAATCGAAATTATCGGAGATGTGCCGATCTATGTGGCCGGAGACAGTGCGGATGTATGGGCAAATCCGAAACAGTTTTATCTGGATGAAGATTTAAATCCGATTGAAGTGGCAGGATGCCCGCCGGACGGATTTTCGGCAGATGGACAGCTCTGGGGCAATCCGCTGTTCCGCTGGGATGAAATGAAAAAAGATAACTATGCATGGTGGACCAAACGAATCAAAGCGATGAGCGAGCTGTATGATATTATCCGCATCGATCATTTCCGCGGATTTGATTCTTATTATGCAATCCCGGCAAAAGATAAGACTGCAAAGAACGGAAAATGGAAACAGGGTCCGGGAATGGATCTGTTTAACCAGCTGGAGAAGAAACTTGGCAAGCTTCCGATCATTGTGGAAGATCTTGGATTTTTGACAGATTCCGTCCGCAAACTTTTAAAGGATTCCGGATTCCCGGGCATGAAAGTCATCCAGTTTGCGTTTGACAGCCGTGAGGGAAGTGATTATCTGCCACACACCTATACCAGTCACTGTGTTGTGTATACAGGAACACATGATAATGATACCGTGATGGGATGGATGAAGACGGCACCGAAAGCATCTGTCAAGTTCGCAACCGAGTACCTGAATCTGACCGAGGAGGAAGGATATAACTGGGGTATGATGCGTGCCGCATGGTCATCCGTTGCAGATATGGCGATTGTTCCGATGCAGGATCTGATCGGACTCGGCTCCGAAGCCCGTATCAACATTCCTTCCACACTTGGAGAAAACTGGAAGTGGCGTGCCCTGGAGGGACAGATTACCAAGGATCTGGCAAAGAAACTCTATAAATACATGCAGATGTATGGACGCATCAGTGAAAAAGTGCTTGCTGAGCAGGCAAAGAAAGCAGCAGAGAAAGAAGCTGCAAAGAAGAAGACTTCCGACAAAAAGAAGTCATCTGAGAAATAAATATACAACAGAGTATTTCTGTGAATAAGAATTCTCCCCTTTGCATATAGATTAGATAGATTAATCGAATATGCAAAGAAGGGAGATTTTTTTATGGAGTTTGATTTATATAAAGATATCCAGAAAAGAACGAACGGCGAAATCTACATTGGTGTCGTAGGACCGGTCCGCACCGGAAAGTCAACGTTCATTAAGCGGTTTATGGATCTGTTTGTACTTCCGTACATCGAAGATGAGGAAGAAAAAAAACGGACGCTCGATGAACTGCCTCAGTCAGCCGCCGGGAAAACGATCATGACGACAGAACCGAAATTTATTCCGCAGGAGGCAGCAGAGATCACACTTGCAGATGAGAGCAGTGTCAGTGTGCGTCTGATTGACTGTGTCGGGTTTATGGTAGAGGGAGCAAATGGTCATCTGGAGGGGGACGGATACCGCATGGTACATACGCCGTGGTTCGAGGAGGAAATTCCTTTTTCGGATGCAGCGAGAATTGGAACAGAAAAAGTAATCAAAGACCATGCAACCATTGGTATTGTGGTGACAACGGATGGCAGTATCGGGGAACTTCCGCGGGAAAATTATGTGGAGGCAGAACAAACCGCGGTGGAAAAGCTTAAAGAGATTGGAAAACCGTATGTGATTGTTTTAAATTCCGTGCGCCCATACAGCAGTGAGACACTTGCACTGAAAGAAAGCTTAGAGCAGGAATATCAGGCGGTAGTGGTTCCGGTCAACTGTCAGCAGATGCACCGGGAGGATCTGGTCACAGTTATGAAGGCGATTCTGTTTGAATTTCCGGTTACCCGTGTGGACTTTGCAATTCCAAAGTGGACGGAAATGCTTCCAATGGAACATAAATTAAAGGCAGCCATGATTCAGACGGCTTCCAGACTGATGGATGGAATCGGCCGCGTGCGGGATGCAGCGGCTGTGCTTGCCGGGCAGGAATGGGTAAAAAGTGCAAATGAGCAGATGGCAGAGGAGGTCTTTCGTGACATCCAGCTACAGACGGCAGATCTTTCCAACGGAACCGTGACGATCCGTATGGAGACAACGGAACAGTGCTATTTCTCCTACATCAGTGAGATGACGGGAATGCAGATCGAAGGGGAATATCAGATGATTTCCATGCTGCGTTCCCTCTCCCGGATGAAAAAAGAATACGAGCGTGTGGAAGATGCCATGGCAGCTGTGGAACAGAAGGGGTATGGAGTGGTCATGCCGGGGCTTTCGGATATCCGGATGGAAGATCCGGTGCTGATCCAGCATGCCGGAAAATATGGCGTGAAAATGCGGGCAATTTCCCCGTCCATTCATATGATCAAGGCAGACATTGAGACCGAAATAGCACCGATTGTCGGCAGTGAGGAACAGGCAAATGATCTGATTGCATATATCCGCGAGGGGGAGGAGAGCAAGGAAGGAATCTGGACCACAAATATTTTCGGAAAATCGGTCGGGGAACTGATGGAAGACGGCATCCGCAGCAAGATCCTGCAGATGGATGATGAGTGCCAGCTGAAACTGCAGGATACTATGCAGAAAATTGTCAATGACAGCAATGGGGGAATGATCTGCATCATTATTTAAGAGAAATAAAAAAAGTATGAATTTCAGTTGCTCTTGTTTTATTTTATTTTTGATTCTGTTATACTATTAGTTAATGAAATTCTGTATGTAATTGCAAAAAATAAGGAGAACAAATGAGCAACGAATATGAAACTCTCATGCGCTGTGTGCGCAGCGTGAGGACGAAAACAGATTTTGTGCCGAAAGTGGCACTGGTACTGGGGTCCGGTCTGGGTGATTATGCGTCGCAGCTTCGCGTGGAGGCCGCGGTGGATTATCATGAGATCGAGGGATTTCCGGTATCTACGGTGCCGGGCCATACCGGGCGCTTTGTGTTTGGTTATGTCGGGGATGTGCCGGTTGTGTGCATGCAGGGACGTGTGCATTATTATGAAGGATATTCCATGACGGAAGTGGTACGGCCGATCCGGCTGATGAAACTTCTGGGGGCAGAAGTTCTGTTTTTGACAAATGCAGCGGGCGGAATCCAGCTGGGCATGAAGGCGGGGGATCTGATGCTTCTTACCGGGCAGATTGCAAGTTTTGTTCCGTCGCCGCTCATTGGAGAAAATATAGAGGAACTGGGACCGCGGTTTCCGGATATGAGCCGGATTTATGATTATGATTTACAGAAAATCGCAAAAAAATGTGCGGCAGAGACCGGGGCGGATTTAAAAGAGGGAACGTATCTGCAGTTTACCGGGCCGGCCTATGAATCGCCACAGGAGGTGGCAATGGCGCGTACACTCGGAGCAGATGCCGTAGGAATGAGTACGGCATGTGAGGCTGTGGCGGCGAATCATATGGGGATGCGGATTGTGGGAATTTCCTGTATCTCGAATCTGGCATGCGGCATTTCGCCACAGCCATTGTCCCATAAGGAGGTGCAGGAAGCAGCCGATGCGGTGGCTCCGGTATTTCAAAAGCTTGTAACACAGATGATAAAGGAGATTGGAATAACATGCAGGTAATTTTTATACATCACAGCTGTTTTCTGGTGGAAGTGGATGATCTGGTATTGATTTTTGATTATTTTGGCGGGGACCGGGTGAATGGTTTCCACTTTACGGGAAAGATTCCAGATTACGCACCGGATACAAAAATCTATATGTTTGCCAGCCACAAACATCAGGATCATTTTGACATGGATATTCTGCGCTGGAGTGAAAAATATACCAATGTACATTATATTTTATCCAAGGATATCCGCATCAGTCCGCATTTTCTGCAAAAGCATGGAATTGACCCGGGGGTGCGGAAAAAAGTGACGTTTGTCTCCGCAAACAACCATTATGAAGTGGATGATCTAAAGATCCAGACCCTTTTGTCTACCGATGCAGGAGTGGCATTTTATGTGAATGTGCGTGGGGTGAGTATCTTCCATGCAGGAGATTTAAACGACTGGAAGATGGAACATGTGGGAGAACTTATAAACGGCAAACAGGAACGCACTTTCCGGCACGAGATCCGTAAGCTTGCGGACAAGCCGGTCAATTTTGCGTTTGTCCCGATGGATCCGCGGCTGGGACCGTATCAGACACTCGGGATTGATTTTGTGCTGAAAAACACCGATGCAGAATTTGTTTTCCCGATGCATATGTGGCAGGATTATTCTGCAATCAGGGAATACAAAAAACACATTACAAATCTTGGAATGGCAGACCGCGTAATTGAAATTGAAAGGGAGAATCAGGTATTTCCGTTCGGGGAACTCTAACTCTTGAATTTACAGAAAAATTCATATATAATAATTAAGTTAATGGGGTAACAACAGAGAGGAGAAAACTATATGACAGATTTTCTTTTATGTATTGGCAGATATGTGGTCGAGATGGCTGCTTTGGCTTTGATCGGCGGATTAGGGGCATTTATTGGTATCAGACTCCGCAGGCACAAGGATGCGAAGGCTGACACGACGAAAGAATGATTTTGGAGGAACTGGTAATGAAAAAGAGTTATGGCGTAAATGAGCTGCGCCGGATGTATCTTGACTTCTTCGAGAGCAAGGGACATCTTGTCATGAAGAGCTTTTCATTAGTACCACACAATGACAACAGCTTATTACTCATCAATGCGGGAATGGCACCGCTCAAGCCGTATTTTACAGGACAGGAGATTCCGCCACGCAGACGTGTGACTACATGTCAGAAGTGTGTGCGTACCGGAGATATTGAAAATGTAGGAAAGACTGCGCGTCACCTTACATTCTTTGAGATGCTTGGAAACTTCTCTTTTGGGGATTATTTTAAGCATGAAGCGATTGCCTGGTCATGGGAATTCCTGACAAAGGTACTTGGGCTTGAGGAGGATCGTCTGTATCCGTCCATTTATGGAGAAGATGAGGAAGCGTATGAGATCTGGACCAGGGAAGTAGGAGTTCCGGGAGAGAAGATCACACGTTTTTACCGTGATCCTGAGACCGGAGAATGTGACAACTTCTGGGAGCATGGTGCCGGTCCATGTGGTCCGTGTTCTGAAATTTACTATGATAGAGGCGAAAAATACGGATGCGGAAGTCCGGATTGTAAAGTAGGCTGTGATTGTGACCGTTTCATGGAAGTATGGAACAACGTGTTTACACAGTTTGAAGGGGACGGCAAGGGCGGTTATACCGAGCTTTCCCAGAAAAATATTGATACCGGTATGGGACTTGAGCGTCTGGCAGTTGTTATGCAGGATGTGGATTCCGTATTTGATATTGATACCATGAAAGCGATCCGCGACAAGATTTGTGAGATGTCCGGAAAGAAGTATGAAGTAGATGCCATGGATGACGTATCCATCCGTCTGATTACGGATCATATCCGTTCTTCCACATTTCTTGTATCCGATGGTGTTATGCCAAGCAATGAAGGAAGAGGCTACGTTCTGCGCCGTCTGATCCGTCGTGCGGCACGTCACGGAAAGATGCTTGGAATTGACGGACTGTTTCTTGCAAAATTATCAGAGACGGTCATCAATGAGAGCAAGGATGGATATCCGGAACTGGAAGAGAAGAAAGAATTTATCTTTAAGGTTCTGACACAGGAAGAAGAGAAATTCAATAAGACCATCGATCAGGGACTTGCCATTTTGTCTGACCTGATGGAGGAGATGAAGAAAAACGGCAAAAAGGAACTTTCCGGTGCCGATACATTCAAACTTTACGATACTTATGGATTCCCGGTAGATCTGACCGAAGAAATCCTTGAAGAAAAGGGCTTTTCCTATAATGAGGACGAGTTTAAGGCCTGTATGGAAGAACAGAGACAGAAAGCCAGAAGTGCCCGTAAAGTGACAAACTACATGGGTGCGGATGCAACGGTTTACGAGCAGATTGATCCTTCTATCACAACAGAATTTGTCGGATACGAGAATCTGACATATGCTTCTAAAGTTACGGTTATGACGACCGAGACCGAGATCGTGGAAGCACTTTCCGATGGGGATGCAGGAACCATTATCGTAGAGAAGACCCCGTTTTATGCCACGATGGGCGGCCAGCAGGGCGATAAGGGACAGATCCGTACGGCAGACGGCGTATTCCAGGTTGAGGATACGGTTAAGCTTCTGGGCGGTAAATACGGACATATCGGGCATATGGTGTCCGGTATGATCCATACCGGCGAGGAAGTGGAACTGGTTGTAGACGCAAAACTTCGCGCAAAGACCTGTGCAAACCATTCGGCAACCCATTTACTGCAGAAAGCACTCCGTGAAGTGCTGGGTACACATGTCGAGCAGGCGGGGTCTTATCAGGACAGTGAACGTACCAGATTCGATTTCACCCACTTTGCAGCCATGACTCCGGAAGAGTTGCAGAAAGTGGAAGAAATGGTCAATGAAAAGATCAACGAGGGCATGGAAGTCCGTACCGATATCATGACCGTTGATGAGGCAAAGAAGACCGGGGCAATGGCTCTGTTTGGCGAAAAGTATGGGGAAAAAGTCCGTGTCGTTTCCATGGGAGAGTTCTCCAGGGAGTTCTGTGGCGGTACACATGTAAAGAATACTGCAGAAATCAAGACATTTAAGATTCTTTCTGAGAGCGGTGTTGCAGCCGGTGTGCGCCGTATCGAAGCACTGACCGGTGACAATGTGATTGCATACTACAAAAAGATGGAAGAAGAGTTTCAGGAAGCAGCGAAGGTTGTAAAGTCTACACCTGCAAACCTTAAGGAACGTCTGGAGCATCTGACCGCAGAGATGAAAGAACTGCAGAGCGAGAACGAGGCGTTAAAGAGCAGGGCAGCCAAGGATGCACTTGGGGATGTGATGAATCAGATCGAGGATGTCAAAGGTGTGAAGCTTCTGGCAACCAGCGTATCCGGTGTGGATATGAATGGTCTGCGTGATCTCGGTGACCAGCTGAAGGACAAGATCGGTGAGGGTGTCGTAGTGATCGCATCCGATTGTGACGGAAAGGTAAACCTGATTGCCATGGCAACCGATGCAGCGATGAAGCAGGGGGCACATGCCGGTAATCTGATCAAGGCGATCGCCGGAAACGTCGGCGGTGGCGGCGGCGGACGTCCGAATATGGCACAGGCCGGTGGAAAGAATCCGGCTGGTATTCCGGATGCAATTGCACAGGCGAAGACGGCACTGGAAAACATGTTGAAATAATCTATCACTGATAACGTATAAAAGAATATAATAAAAACGCAAAAAACAGGTAAAAATGCGATTTTACCTGTTTTTTGCAAATATTTATAGTATAATTACAGTTAATCCACTGTGAAATTTGTGTATATACAACAAAAGGTGGAAACGACATGAAGAAAGGGAGAGACTTTATGAAGAGAAAGAGGTTATTGTCGGCCGTGCTGGCAGGAATCTTTGCCGTGTCTATGCTGGGCGGTTGCGCATCGGCGGTGCCTCAGGGTGCAACGGAGACCACGCAGGGCGGTGCACAGGAGACGGACAGGACGAGCGGAACGGTAAAACTGAGAGTGTGGGCAGAGGAATCAACGTATGATGCGTTGAATAAGATGATCGACAGTTTCAAAGAAGAGTATAAGGGTCAGGCAACTTTTGATATCACCCTGGAACAGAATGCGGATTCCGATACGCGTGACAATGTGCTTGGAGATGTGCATAACGCAGCTGATGTGTTTATCCTTGCAGATGATCAGGTGGCTTCTATGGTGGCCGGTGGTGCATTGTATCCGGTTCCGAATGCGGATGAAGTGAAAAAAGCAAATGTGGAGGGCGCAATAGACGCTGCCACAGTCAATGATACGCTTTATGCATATCCCATGACTGCGGACAATGGGTATTTTCTGTATTATAACAAAAAGTACCTGAGCGATTCAGATGTCAAAACCCTTGACGGCATTTTAAAAGTAGCAGAAAAAAATCATAAGAAGTTTATGATGGACTGGTCTTCCGGCTGGTATCTGTATTCGTTTTTCGGAAATACAGGACTGGATTTCGGTGTCAATGATGACAATGTGACAAACCACTGTGACTGGAATTCCACCGAAGGGGATATCAAAGGCGTGGATATTGCGCAGGCGATGCTTGATATCAGTTCCAGCAGTGGATTTGAAAATGCGGTGAATGAAGATTTTATTAAAGGTGCAAAAAAAGGCAGTGTAATTGCAGGGGTAAGCGGTGTATGGAGTGAGACCGAACTGAAAAAGATCTGGGGAGATGATATTGGTGCAGCCAAGCTTCCGACCTATACCGTGGCAGGAAAACAGGTACAGATGGCTTCCTTTACCGGCTATAAGCTGATGGGAGTCAGTGCTTATTCGGCAAATCCACAGTGGGCAGCAAAACTGGCAGACTGGTTGACCAATGAGCAGAACCAGACTGTCCGGTTTGAGATGAACGGACAGGGACCTTCCAATACAAAGGCAGCGGATTCGGATGCGGTTAAGGCTTCTCCATCCATTCAGGCAGTGATTGCACAGTCGGAATTCGGAAAACTGCAGCGTGTCGGAAACAGTTACTGGGATGCAAGCAAGGAATTCGGGAATACGATGGCAGCAGGAAATCCAAACCACGTAAAGTTACAGGAACTGATGGATAATCTGGTCAATGGTATTACAAAATCAGTAGCAGGCTAAGAGGTGGGAGCATATGAATCAGAAAAAGAAATTAAGTACCAAACTTATCATTTTAATTCCGGTATTTATACTTGGAATATTCAGTATCATCTCGAACGTGATGTCTGTTTCCAATATCAGGAACGTTAACCGGAGTGCCGTACAGATTTCGGAAGTATCTTTAAAGAATGTTTCGGGTCTGGCAGAAATCCAGAAACAGACGCAGGACATCCATAATCTGGGTCTGTCCCATATCATAGCGGTGGATCTGGATTCCATGATCCAGCTGGTGGAAAAAATCCGCAGTCAGGAAGATGCATTGGAGAAAGATCTGGAAAGTTACAAGACATACGTGACACCGGATACCCAAAAAGAATACAATGACATCAAAAAAAAATACGAAGAATTAAAGTATGAATGTGCCAATGTTATGGCATTTTCCGCAGCAGGGAAAAAGGAAGATGCCTATGAACTTGCCAATGGAAAGATCAGCAAGTGTGCAGATGCCATTGAGTCGGATATCGAAAGTATCAAGAAAATTGTAAACCAGGATGTGGATGCACAGAGACAGAAACTGACATCTGCATACCATAGTTCAATCGGAACAAGCATAGTGACGATTCTGATTAGTATTGCGGCACTTTTTTCAGCAATGGTGGCAGTGCTTCGGTGGGTAATTTATCCGCTTGCAAATACGAACAGGGAAATTAATGAGATTATTTCCGGAATTGATAACCAGCAGGGTGACCTGACCCGCAGGGTTACCATTACCAACAACAAAGAAGTGGCATCTGTCGGTGGAGGCATCAATGCTTTTATGGCAAAGCTGCAGGAAATTTTCCGGATGATCAGCAGCAATTCCAGGGATCTTGAGGGTGTTGTAAATGAAGTGCGTGAGAGTGTGCAGACTTCTAACGGAAGTGTATCCGATCTATCCGCACTGACGGAAGAACTTTCTGCAACGATGCAGGATATTTCCGACAATGCTTCACGGATTAATGAAAATACCGAATCGGTTGCCGGTGAAGTCAAGTCAATTGCAGAGAAAACGATTGAAATTAATCAGTATACCAAAGAAATGAAAGAGCATGCAGAGGCAATGGAACATGCTGCGCGTGAAAATATGGATACAACGGGTGCGAAAGTAAATGATATTGTTTCCGTGCTGAGTCAGGCGATTGAGGACAGCAACAGTGTCAACCAGGTAGACAATCTGACAAACGACATCTTAAATATTGCAAGCCAGACAAACCTGCTTGCATTAAACGCATCCATTGAGGCTGCCCGTGCCGGGGATGCAGGAAAAGGATTTGCAGTGGTTGCTTCCGAAATCAGTCAGCTGGCAGCCGCCAGTCAGGAAGCGGCTAACAATATCCAGAGCATCAATGCCATTGTTATAACTGCAGTACATAATCTTGCAGACAATGCAAACGGACTGGTAGAGTACATGAATGAAAAAATCCTGCCGGAATTCCAGAAGTTTGTGGAATCCGGTGGGGCATATCATGACAAGGCAACATTTATCGAAAGTGTCATGGCAGATTTTGAGGCAAAGACGGATTCTTTACAGAATTCCATGGATGAGATTGCAAATTCCGTAAATACGATTTCCCATGCGATCGAGGAAGGCGTCAGTGGAGTCGTTTCGGCAGCGGACAGCACACAGGTTCTTGTATCCGATATGGATAAAATTTCCAAGAAGATGGATGAGAACTTTGCGATTGCAGAGGGATTGAAGAAAGAAACTTCCGTGTTTACAAAGCTTTAAGCATGTGGAAGAAAAAAACTATGCAAATTTCGGAAAAACTATTGACAAATCAGGATATTTTGTTAAAATAATCGATAGTGCAATTAAGATTACCTTACAGTTGATGCACAATATCGCAACTGGAGGGAGGTTAGGAAAGAATGTCTAGTGTAATCGTAAAAGAGAATGAGACTTTAGATAGCGCATTACGTCGTTTCAAGAGAAACTGTGCGAAGGCTGGTATCCAGCAGGAGATTCGTAAGAGAGAGCATTACGAGAAGCCAAGCGTAAAGCGTAAGAAGAAATCTGAAGCTGCTAGAAAAAGAAAATACAACTAATGTATTTAACCCCGCGGGATAACTCGCGGGGTGCTTTTTTGTAAAAATGATCAGGATGAGGTGAACCATGAATCAAAATCTGAAAAAAATGATAAGCTATTACAAACCCTACCGGGCAGTTTTTGCGGCAGACATGTTATTTGCGACACTTTCTGCGGCAGTGGCACTGACCATTCCACTGGTTGTGCGGTATGTGACATCGACTCTGATTTATCAGCAGCCCCAGATGATGTTGCGGAAACTTTTTTTGATTGGCATCGGATTGTTTGTGCTTCTGGCATTGGACTGTTACAGCCGGTTTTTTATCGGAAATTATGGACATGTGATGGGGGCAAAAATGGAATATGACATGCGGGCCGAATTGTTTGGGCATCTGCAGAAGCTGTCTTTTTCCTTTTATGATGATGCAAAAGTCGGACAGCTGATGAGCCGTGTGACGGCAGATTTATTTGATATTACAGAACTGCTGCACCATGGCCCGGAGAATATTATCCTGTCGGTATTAAAGATAGTGGGAGCGTTTGTGATCCTGCTCAACATTAATGGATGGCTTGCGCTTGCCGCGTTTGCAGTGCTTCCGGTTATGTTTGTATTTGCATTTGCGTTAAATAAGCGGATGCGCCGGGCTTTTCAGCAGAACCGTATTAAAATTGCCGAGATTAATGAACAGATCGAGGATAATCTGTCAGGCATCCGTGTGGTGAAATCGTTTGCCAATGAGGCGATTGAAAACGAAAAATTTCGTCATGGAAATGACGGATTTCTTGCGGCAAAGAAGAACAGTTATCATTACATGGGCAGTTTTCAGGCCGGGGTTGGCGTTTTTACAACACTGATTCAGGTAAATGTCATCCTTGCCGGAGGGGTTCTCATTGCAAAGGGAATGGTCACGGTCAATGATCTGGTTACGTTTTTGCTGTATATTGGGGTATTTACTGATCCAATCCGGACACTGGTGGACTTTACCGAGCAGTTTCAGAATGGCTATACGGGATTTGAACGGTTTCAGGAAATTATGAATATTGAACCGGAAATCCAGGATGCAAACGATGCTGTAGCACTGACTGATGTGAAAGGAACCATTGATTTTGAAAATGTTTCTTTTCAGTACAAAGACAATCAGGAGAAGGTGCTTAACCGGATCAATCTGCATGTGCCTGCAGGGGCATATATGGCACTGGTGGGATCATCCGGTGCCGGAAAGACAACGCTTTGTTCTCTGATTCCGAGATTCTATGATGTGACCGGAGGATGTATCCGCGTGGATGGGAAAGATGTCCGTAAGGTGACGTTAAAGAGCCTGCGTGACCATATCGGAATGGTGCAGCAGGATGTATACCTGTTTGCGGGAACGATTTTTGAAAATATACGGTATGGAAAGCCGGATGCGACAAGGGAAGAAGTGATTGCTGCTGCAAAAAATGCCAATGCCCACGAATTTATCATGGCATTTCCCGATGGATATGATACAGATATCGGACAGCGTGGAATCAAGCTCTCCGGAGGGCAGAAGCAGCGGCTTTCCATAGCCCGTGTTTTTTTGAAAAATCCACCGGTTCTGATCTTTGATGAGGCAACTTCCGCACTGGATAACGAGAGCGAGAGGGTCGTACAGGAATCATTGGAGAAACTGGCAAAGAACCGTACGACATTTGTGATCGCCCACCGTCTGACAACGATCCAGAATGCACAAAAAATTCTGGTTCTGACAGAAGATGGGATTGCGGAATCCGGTTCCCATGAAGAACTGCTGGCACGGGGCGGTGTGTATGAAAAACTTTATCATATGCATTATTAGACTGGCTGTGTCACAACTTGCATTATTATAAAAAAACGAGTAAAATAGAATAGATTTTGAAAAAACAAAAAGGAGTGGATTATCATGACCAAAATAGATATTATCTCCGGATTCTTAGGAGCCGGAAAAACAACTTTTATCAAAAAGATGATTGATGAGGCATTTACCGGGGAAAAGATTGTCCTTATCGAGAATGAATTTGGCGAGGTCGGCATTGACGGTGGTTTTTTAAAGGATGCTGGAATCCAGATTACAGAGATGAATTCCGGATGCATCTGCTGTTCTTTAGTTGGTGATTTCGGAAAGAACTTAAATGAAGTCATCACCAAGTATCATCCGGACCGTATTTTGATTGAGCCATCCGGAGTCGGTAAGCTTTCCGATGTTATGAAGTCCGTGATTGATATTGAAAAAGAGCAGGATGTAAAATTAAACGCACTGGTAACGGTTGTAAACGCGCTTAAGGCGAGCAAGCAGATGAAGGCGTTCGGTGAGTTTTTCAACAACCAGATCGAGTATGCGACAACTGTCATTTTAAGCCGCAGCCAGAATGCAACACCGGAACAGCTGGAGTTTTGTGTCAATAAAATTCAGGAATTGAATCCAAAGGCTGCCATTATTACAACAGACTGGGCAAAATTATCCGGAGAACAGATCCTTAAGGTAATGGAAGGACAGGATAATCTGGAGATGAAGGCTCTTGCCGAGGCACATCATGCAAAGGAAGAGGCAGAACATGAGCATGAGCACCATCATCATGACCATGACCACGAAGAACATGAGCATCATCATGACCATGACCACGAAGACCATGACCATGAGCATGATGAAAACTGTACCTGTGGCTGCCATGATCATGAGGAGCATGAGCATCACCATGAGCATGATGAAAACTGTACCTGTGGCTGCCATGACCATGAGCACCATCACCATCATCATGCAGATGATGTATTTACCAGCTGGGGCAAGGAGACACCGCACAAATTCGAGCGTGCAAAACTTGAGGAAGTACTTAAGAAGTTTGTCGATTCTGACAATATCCTCCGCTCCAAAGGTATGGTGGAGAGTACCGATGGCACCTGGCTGTACTTTGATATGGTTCCGGGCGAGTATGAGATCCGTGAGGGCGAGCCGGATTACACCGGACGTATCGTGGTAATCGGAACGGAGATTCATGAGGATGAATTACTGAAGACATTTGGTCTTTAAAATGCTGTAAACCCCAATAAAAATGTAAGGAGAGCAATTATGGCACAGGATATTCCGGTATATTTATTTACAGGATTTATGGACAGCGGAAAAACAACTCTCGTAGAAGAAACGCTGTTTGAGAATAACTTCGGTGATGGTTCGAAAGGAATTATCATCATGTGCGAAGATGGCGAGAAAGAATATGACGAAGCAAAACTGGCAACCATCAACTTCAAGCTGGTAACGGTCGAAGAGGAAGAGGATTTTACGCCTGCAAAACTGCAGGAAATCCAGGACACCTATCAGCCGGAACAAATTTTTATCGAGTACAACGGCACCTGGGGGATGGACAAGCTGCTTGAGGCAAAAATGCCGGAGGGCTGGGTGATTGTACAGTCACTGGCAACCGTAGATTCCACGACGTATGATCTGTATATGAATAATATGCGTGCAATGATGCAGGAACAGGTTTTTTCCAGTGATGTGGTTATTTTTAACCGTACAGATGATGATACCGATCGCGGACATCTGCGCCGTACCATTAAGAACATCAACCGGAAAGCACAGATTGTCTATGAGCGCAAGGACGGAACGATTGATGAGCGTCCGGAAGAATTGCCGTTTGATATCAATCAGGATGTGATTGAGCTGACCGATGCGGATTATGCTATCTGGTACATGGATGCCATGGAAAATTACAAGAAATACGATCGCAAGAAAGTAAAATTCCTGGCTCTGGTATATAATCCGGATAAACTTAAGAAAGGCGTGTTTGTTCCGGGACGGTTTGCGATGACCTGCTGCATTGAGGATGTGACATTTATCGGTTTCAAATGTAAATATGACAGGGAAGAGGAACTTCCGCACAAGTCATGGATTACAATTACGGCAGAGATTCGTGTCGAATTTGCACGGGAATATAAGGGAAAAGGACCGGTTCTTTATCCGATTTCCATCGAAAAAGCCCAGAAACCGGAAGATGAGCTTGTATATTTTTCGTAAAAAAGTCGTTGCGAAAAGTGAAGAAGTCATATACAATAAAGAGGTGTGCTATACACCTCTTTTTGTATTCAGCAGAAAAAGAGAACAGGGATTAGATTAAATTTATTACATACAGGAGGCAGTTTATGTACCCGATTGTTCGAAAAGAAACATTGGCAGATAACATTATCCTGATGGACATCAAGGCACCGCGTGTGGCCAATGAGTGTCTGCCGGGACAGTTTATCATTGCAAAGACAGATGAAGTAGGAGAGCGTATTCCGCTTACGATCTGTGACTATGACAGAGAGAAGGAGACTGTCACCATCGTGGTACAGACGATTGGCGCAGGAACCGAGCGTATGATGGCCTTAAATGAGGGCGATGCTCTCGAAGATTTCGTTGGACCTTTGGGATGTCCGTCCGAACTCTGTGAGGAGGAGAACCTTGAGGAGACCAGGAAAAAGAAAATTGTATTTATCGCAGGAGGTCTGGGAACCGCACCGGTATACCCACAGGTAAAATGGTTGCATGAGCACGGAATTGATGCAGACGTGATCATGGGTTCCCGTACCAAGGATCTGCTTTTTTATATGGATGAGATGAAGGCAGTAGCCGGAAATGTATATGTATGTACGGATGACGGTACTTATGGATTTCACGGAAATGGCTGTCAGCAGTTACAGGCATTGATCGATGAGGGAAAACATTATGATGTATGTGTCGCAATCGGACCGATGATCATGATGAAATTCGTTACAATCCTTACCAAGAAGCTTGAGATTCCTACCGTTGTATCCATGAACCCGATCATGGTAGACGGAACCGGTATGTGTGGAGCATGCCGTCTGATGGTTGGCGGAGAAGTAAAATTCGCATGTGTTGACGGACCGGAGTTCGACGGACATCTCGTTGACTTTGATCAGGCAATGAAGCGTCAGCAGCAGTATAAGACAGAAGAAGGCAGAGCAAAGCTCGCATATGAAGAGGGCGCTACCCATCACGGTGGATGCGGCCATTGCGGAGGTGACAAGTAATGGAAGGATTAGTCAGAGTACCGGTTCGTGAGCAGGAACCAAAGGTTCGCGCTACGAATTTTGAGGAAGTATGTTATGGATACAACGAGGAAGAGGCAGTTGCAGAGGCTTCCCGTTGCTTAAATTGTAAAAACGCACAGTGTATGAAGGGATGTCCGGTTTCTATCAATATTCCGGCATTTATCGCACAGGTCAAGGAGCGCAATTTTGAGGAGGCTTATCATATTATCTCCGAGTCTTCCGCACTTCCGGCTGTCTGTGGACGTGTCTGCCCACAGGAGAGCCAGTGTGAAGGTAAATGTATCCGCGGTTTCAAGGGTGATCCGGTTGCCATCGGTAAATTAGAGCGTTTCGTTGCAGACTGGGCACGCGAGCACGGTATCAAGCCAAAGAAAGCAGAGAAGTTAAACGGACACAAAGTAGCAGTGATCGGTTCCGGCCCTGCAGGTCTGACCTGTGCCGGAGATCTGGCAAAGCTTGGCTACGATGTGACCATTTTTGAAGCACTGCATCGTGCCGGTGGTGTGTTAAGCTACGGTATTCCGGAGTTCCGTCTTCCAAAGGACAAGGTTGTAGCAGCCGAGGTAGAAAACGTAAAAGCACTCGGTGTGGATATCGAGACCAACGTTGTCATCGGTAAATCCGTAAAGATCGATGAGCTGATGGAAAAGGAAGGCTTTGAGGCTGTATTTATCGGTTCCGGAGCAGGACTTCCACGTTTCATGGGAATCCCTGGCGAGCAGGCAAACGGAGTATTCTCTGCAAACGAATTCCTGACAAGAAACAACCTCATGAAAGCATTTGAGGAAGGATATGAAACCCCGATTTCCCATGGAAAGAAAGTTGTCGTTGTCGGTGGTGGTAATGTAGCCATGGATGCTGCAAGAACCGCACTCCGTCTCGGCGCAGAGGTACATATTGTATACCGTCGTGGTGAGGAAGAACTTCCGGCACGTAAGGAAGAAGTACATCACGCAAAAGAAGAGGGAATCATTTTTGATCTGTTGCAGAATCCGACGGAAATTCTTGTCGATGAGAATGGCTGGGTAAAGGGTGTGCGCATCATCAAGATGGAACTCGGTGAGCCGGATGCGTCCGGAAGAAGAAGTCCGGTGGAGATTCCTGGTTCTGAGTATGAGATGGATTGTGATACCGTGATCATGTCACTCGGTACCTCTCCAAACCCACTCATTTCTTCCACAACCAAGGGGCTTGAGACAAACCGCCGCAAGTGTATCGTTGCAACCGAAGATACCGGTGCAACAAGCAAAGACGGTGTTTATGCAGGTGGAGATGCCGTAACAGGTGCCGCTACCGTTATCCTTGCAATGGGAGCAGGTAAGGCAGCTGCAAAGGGTATTGATGAGTACCTTTCCGGAAAGAACAATTAGACAATAACGGATAGAACTGATAAAAGTGGAGACGGCTGCCGCGTAATGTGGCAGCCGTTTTTGTATGAAGAAAAATGTCAGATACGAAGAAGCGTTTGACTTTTTCTTCTATGATGTATACAATAATCTGTAGTAAAAAAAGAGGAGAACCCTAGGATGAAGACATTAATAGATCTGATCACCGAGCAGGTGACAAATGCATTTACCGGTCAGGGATATGATGCAAAATACGGGAAAGTTACACTTTCCAATCGTCCGGACCTGTGTGAATACCAGTGTAACGGAGCAATGGCTGCAGCAAAGGAGTACAAGTGTGCACCATTCATGATTTCGGATAAGATTGCGCAGGCGCTGGCAGAAAACGAACTGTTTGAGAGCGTAGAGTCTGTAAAACCGGGATTTATCAATATGAAAGTAAGTCCTGCCTATCTGGCGAAATATGTCAGCGATATGAAAGCAGATGAGGGAAGATTTGGCTGTGACAAAGCGGCACATCCGAAGACCATTATTGTAGATTACGGCGGGGCCAATGTTGCCAAGCCATTGCATGTCGGACATCTGCGCTCTGCTGTCATTGGAGAGAGTATCAAGCGGATCGGCAAATTTATGGGACATCACATGATCGGTGATGTGCATCTGGGAGACTGGGGTCTGCAGATGGGACTGATCATTGTAGAATTAAAAGAGCGTAAGCCGGATCTGGTATACTATGATGAAAGCTATACCGGAGAATATCCGAAAGAGGCGCCGTTTACCATTTCCGAACTGGAGGATATCTATCCGACTGCCAGCAAAAAGAGTAAGGAAGACGAAGCGTTCCGTGAGGCTGCCATGGAGGCAACCAGCCAGCTGCAGGCCGGCAGACGGGGATACCGTGCACTTCTTGCACACATTCTGGATGTTTCCGTGACAGATTTAAAGAAGAACTATGATAATCTGAATGTCTCCTTTGAGCTCTGGAAGGGAGAGTCGGATGCACAGCCGTATATTCCGGATATGGTACAGATGATGAAGGACAAGGGCTTTGCCTACATGAGCGAAGGGGCTCTGGTTGTGGATGTCAAAGAGGATACGGATACAAAAGAGATTCCGCCATGTATCATCTTAAAGTCAGACGGAGCTTCGTTATACAGTACGACAGATCTTGCTACGATTGTGATGCGTATGCAGGATTACAACCCGGATGCCATTATTTACCTGACGGATCAGCGTCAGAGCATGCATTTCGTACAGGTATTCCGCTGTGCAAGAAAGACCGGACTCGTCGGACCGGATGTGGAACTGACCCATATCGGATTCGGTACCATGAACGGAAAAGACGGCAAACCGTTTAAGACAAGAGATGGCGGCGTTATGCGTCTGGAATATCTGCTTGATGAGATCAATGAGGAGATGCTCAAAAAGATTACAGAGAACCAGAAAGAAAAGGAAAACCTCGATATTTCCGAGGAAGAGGCAAAGCAGACTGCAAAAACGGTTGCTCTGGCAGCAGTCAAATACGGAGATCTGTCCAATCAGGCAAGCAAGGACTACTGTTTTGATATTGAGCGTTTTACTTCTTTTGAAGGGAATACAGGACCGTATATTTTATATACGATTGTGCGTATTAAATCCATTTTAAAGAAATACACTGCAAAAAATTCGCTGCCGGATGCACCGATTCTTGGGGCACATTCTGCAAGTGAGAAGAACCTGATGCTTGTATTGTCACGTTTCAATGCCATGATGGAAAATGCATATGAGGAGAAAGCACCGCACAAGATCTGTGCATATATTTATGAACTGGCCAATGCATTCAACGGATTTTATCATGAGACAAAGATTCTTTCCGAGGAAGATCTTAAGGTACAGGCTTCTTATATCGGTCTTTTGGTACTGACCAAAAATATTCTTGAGACCTGTATCGATGTGCTTGGTTTTTCCGCACCGGACCGTATGTAAATCGGATGTTCTAAAATCACATATAAAACATATAAATGAGTCATAGGGATTTGTCCTTATGGCTCATTTTTTATGGAAAGAAACATGGAGGAAGTGACAGAATGGAGATTACAGAATATCTTCCGGTAGATTTTCGAACGCAGATGGAAGCAGAAACGTTGTGCGGGGCAGAAGAAATCCGGCTTCGGGTCGGACAACCGCTGGAAATTTTATATGCGGATGAGAAAGAAAAAGAGATTGGGCTGCTCACGGAAGCACATATGCGGGAGGTACTGAATTATCTGAGTGGATATTCCGTGTATGCACTGGAAGAAGAACTGCGACAGGGGTATTTTACGCTGGAAGGCGGGCACAGGATCGGGGTTTCCGGGCGGGCAAGCTATGAGAAACACGGAACCTCAAGCTGTATGAAGCTGTTAAGCTGTATCAGCGGTTTAAATATCCGTCTGGCTCACGAAAAAAAGGGGTGTGCATCGGTACTGATTCCATGGCTGTATTGCGGAGAGAATGTATATCATACGTTTTTCTTTGCACCGCCGGGGGTCGGAAAAACAACCTATTTAAGGGATTGTATCCGGCTGCTTTCGAAAGGAAATCACCTGCGTGCCGGGAAAAAGGTCGGGGTAGTCGATGAACGGTCGGAAATTGCCGCGTGTTACCGGGGAATTCCGCAAAACGATCTGGGCCCCCGCACGGATGTGCTGGACAATTGTCCGAAGGAACATGGAATCCATATGCTGCTTCGTTCCATGTCCCCGCAGATCATTGCAGTGGACGAACTGGGACTTCCGGAGGACTTTGCTGCGGTGGCAGACTGTGCCCGGTGCGGGGTATCGATCCTTGGAACCATACATGCCGGCAGTGTCTTAGAGGTTTTGCACCGCCTGCAGATGGGCGGACTGGATCTGATCCGCTCACAGATGCGGCTCATCGGTCTGCAGAGAGAACCGGACGGGCGCCGGATTCTCACCGTATATGAGGGAGGAGGAAATCCATTGTGGCAAGGATTTTCGGAACCGTCCTGATACTGGCAGGGTGTGCCGGATTTCTGTACAAATGGGCAGAGGGGGAAAAAGCCAGACAGCGGATGGCGGGAGAATGGATACGCTTGTTTGTGCGCTGGGGATATGCACTGGAACAGGAACATGTGCGGTTGTACGATTTTTTGTCTTTTTATGAAACGGCAGATGCATCCATGCAGGCATTTCTGGATGAGGTCTGTGTATGTATGCGCAGCCATCAGAATCCAAGCGGACAGAAAATCTGGCAGGATTGTCTGCGGAAGCACAAAAGAGAACTGCAGATCGGGCAGGAGGGCTGGGAAATCCTTACGTCTGCCGCGGGAGCATTTTATGGCGAAAGCAGTGCAGAGAATCTGCGATGCAATGAAATCTGCAGAAAACGGATGGAAAAATTTCTGGCAGAGTCACGATTGGAATTTTTTAAAAAACAGCGGGTGTATCTGCCTGTTGGAATGCTGACCGGCGTGGTTATGATCATTCTTCTGGTGTAAAGGCGTAGGAAGGGAACCTTGAGTGTATGAGTGTAACAATTATTTTTAAAATTGCAGCGCTTGGAATTGTTGTGGCAGTACTCAGCCAGATTCTCAAGCATAGTGGAAGGGAGGAACAGGCATTTCTGCTGAGCCTGGCAGGTCTGATAATAGTGTTGTTCTGGATCGTGCCTTGTATCAGTGAACTGTTTACAACGATGGAAACCCTGTTTCGTATGTGATGTCTATGATAAAGATAGGAATGATCGGAATTGCTGCGGTTTTTCTGGCTCTTTTACTGAAAAAAGAAAAGGGAGAGCTGGCGTTGCTTGTGGGAATTGCAGCATCGGTTTTGATTTTCGGATACACACTGTCAAGAATTTCGTTTATCCTGGATTTTTTACGGGAACTGATGGACACGCTTCCGGTAGATCCGGCACTTTTGAAAGCACTGTTAAAGATGCTTGGAATTACATATGTTGCCGATTTTTCCGCATCGGTCTGCCGGGAAGCGGGATATGGATCTGTCGCAGGACAGATGGAACTGTTTGCAAAATTATCGATCGTTGCTTTGTCCATTCCGGAATTGTGGGTTTTGTTGCGGCTGATCGAACAGATGACTGGGGGGTAGAAATGAAAAAAATAGCTAAAATTTTGTTCTGGTCTGTTTTGTTCGTATGGATGATTTTTTTACAGCCGCAAAATGTGATGGCGGCCGAGGCGGATGAGATCATAAAAGAACTTGATTTTACGGATATCAATGCACAGACGCAGGATCTGCCGGAAAAGATGGATTTTGAAAAAATGGTGAATAAACTGGTGACGGAAGGAACAGGCGGACTGGATGCGGGAATGATCTGTGAATATATTGCAGATTTATTTTTTTATGAAATCACGGCTGCAAAGCCAATGTTTTTGCAGATGTTTGCCATAGGACTTTTATTTGCGCTGTACGGAAAAGTGATGATGACGCGACAGGGGTATGTTTCGCAGATGAGCTTTTTTATTGTTTATCTTGGGGTGGTTCTGTTGTTGCTGCAATCATTTGCCATGATCTCAGAGGTGGTAGATCGGGGGATTGACCGTCTGGTGGCATTTATGACCGCATTTGTGCCTTTGTATGCGGCAACGCTGTTTTGCTCCGGCAATGCGGCATCTGCGGGTTCCTTTTATCAGCTGGCATTCGGACTGATGTATCTGCTGGAACTGGGAATGAAATTTATTTTTCTGCCGGGGGTTCATGTGTTTGTGCTGCTTCTTCTGATGGATAACCTGTTTGAGGAAACAAAACTTGGAAAGATGGCGCAGCTGTTCGAAGACGGAATACGACTGGTCTTAAAAGGCGGGCTGACTGCCGTTATGGGAATCGGTGTTGTACAGTCTCTGATTGTACCTGCAAGAGACAGGCTTTCCACAAACAGTATTTTTAACAGTATATCCGCGGTTCCCGGAGTAGGAAATACCTTCGGTTCCGCAGCAGAGATCCTGCTCGGAAGCGGAATCCTCATAAAAAACAGCATTGGCGCGGCTGCCCTTATCCTTCTTCTTGTAATCGGGATGACACCGCTGCTGAAATCTTTCTGTTTTTCTGTGATGTACCGCCTGACCGCTGCATTTTTGGCACCGGTCGCAGACAGCCGGATTGCGCAGTGTGTGCAGGCCGCTGCCAGGGGATGCGCGCTTTTTTGTACCATACAGCTGGATGCGCTGCTTTTATTTTTTATTACCACATCCATAATCAGTGTTTCCACCAGTTTCATCTATTGAGAAGGGAGGAGAACATGGAAGTTGTACTTACATTTGTGAAAAATTATTTCGTGCTGATGCTGATTTTTTATCTGTTGTCATATCTGACACCAAAGGAAACCTATCAGAAATATTTTCATTTTTTTGTCAGCGTGCTCGTGATCACCGTGCTGGCACAGCCGCTTTTGGTCTATGTGGGAGGAATGAAAAAAGAAGAGGCAAGGCAGCAGCTGCATGAGATTGTCGAGCAGATGGAAAGCATAGAATATCAGGAGAAGGGAGAGAATATTTTTGAACAGTATCTTGGGAAAGTGGATCAAAAAGAGGAATAAATCGGATTTCGTTGTATTGATTCTGCTTGGGGTGATGGTAATGATCGTTGCGATGCCGACGGGGGCAAAACAAAGCCAGAAAGAAACACAGACGCAGGAACAAAAGGAGCAGCAGCTGCAGACGGAAGATTCCTATAAAGAGCAGCTGCAGCAGCAGCTGAAGGAGCTGCTTGAACACATGGACGGGGTGGGAAAAACCCGTGTAATGCTGACATTTTCCGATGAGGGAACCGACCAGCTGGATAAAAATGTGACAAAAGATGGAAACAAAAAGGAAGAGACAACGGTGGTGTACGATACCGGTGATACCAGACAGCCCTATGTGATCTGCAGGCAGATGCCGAAAATTGAAGGGGTTGTGGTTGTGGCACAGGGTGGAGGAAATGCAAAGACCGTTACAGAAATTTCCAACGCGGTAATGTCATTATTTCCGGTGGAAGCGCATAAGGTAGTAGTAGTTAAAATGTCGGTACAGGAGGAATAGACGTGAAAAAAAGAGTGCATAAAAATCAGATTGTTATTACAACGCTGGCGGTGCTGATTGCGGTGGCCGGTTATGTTACTTATGACAAAAAGGGCGCTGATATCAAAGATGCCGAGACGGTAGCTAATATGAATCAGGGTGCCGTAAGTGACCAGGCGGATAAAGATTATGAAACCGGGGAGGATCTGGATATCACAAGCAGCAAGGAAGATCTGGCGAATGCATCGACGGAAGATGTGGAAAATCCGGGAGAGACGGTACTTACCTCTGTGACAAGCGGGGATTCCGACTATGCGGCAAAAGTGAAACTTAACCGGGAACAGGTGCGTTCCAAAAATAAAGAAACCCTGCAGGCAATCATTGACAATGATTCTTTGGATGAGTCCAAAAAGAAAGATGCGGTCAATGAAATGATTACACTGACGGATATTGCGGAGAAAGAGTCCAATGCAGAAATGATGCTGGAGGCAAAAGGGTTTACGGATGTGGTTGTCAGTATGAATGATGACGGCTGTGATGTGGTTCTTAATATGGGGGAGGCAACCGATGCCAAGCGGGCGCAGGTCGAAGATATTGTAAAGCGTAAGACCGGAGTATCCGCAGATAAGATCGTGATCACTCCCATCCAGTAGCACTTGCAAATACATAGTTTTTAGTATAAAATGAGGTACAGTGTGCAATTGGTTTGGAGGATATACTGTGAGTGACTTAAGAAAAGAAATAGAAAAACGGCGTACATTCGCTATCATTTCCCATCCGGATGCAGGTAAGACGACTCTGACGGAGAAGTTCCTGCTTTACGGAGGAGCCATCAATCTTGCCGGTTCCGTAAAAGGAAAGGCAACAGCAAGACATGCGGTGTCTGACTGGATGGAGATCGAGAAGCAGAGAGGTATTTCGGTCACCTCGTCGGTGCTGCAGTTTAACTATGACGGATACTGTATCAATATTCTGGATACCCCGGGACATCAGGATTTCTCGGAGGATACTTACCGTACACTTATGGCGGCGGATTCCGCAGTCATGGTGATTGATGCAAGCAAAGGAGTAGAGGCGCAGACACGTAAGCTGTTTAAGGTATGCGTAATGCGCCATATTCCGATTTTTACATTTATCAATAAGATGGACCGTGATGCAAATGATACGTTTGAGCTTCTTGATGATATTGAAAATGAACTGGGAATCGCAACGTATCCGGTCAACTGGCCGATCGGTTCCGGAAAAGAATTCAAAGGTGTATATGACCGTCATACCAGAAAAGTTATGACATTTGCCGATACATTAAAGGGAACAAAAGAAGGTTCCGAAAAGATTATTGATATCGATGATCCGGCACTGATCGACGAGATTGGTGAGGAGAAAAAATCAATTTTGGATGACGAAATCGAACTTCTTGACGGTGCCAGTGCGGAATTTGATATGGAACTTGTGACAAAGGGAGAACTTTCCCCGGTATTTTTCGGTTCTGCCCTGACCAATTTTGGTGTGGAAACTTTTCTGCAGCATTTCCTGAAGATGACTTATGCGCCAATGGCCCGGAAATCAGACATCGGAATGATTGATCCGTTTCAGGAAGATTTTTCTGCGTTTGTCTTTAAGATTCAGGCAAATATGAATAAAAATCACCGGGACCGTATTGCGTTTATGCGTATCTGTTCCGGTAAGTTTACGGCGGGCATGGAAGTATTCCATGTGCAGGGAAACAAACAGATCAAGCTTTCCCAACCGCAGCAGATGATGGCAGACGAGCGTAAAATGGTAGAAGAAGCATATGCGGGAGATATTATTGGTATCTTTGATCCCGGCATTTTCTCTATCGGGGACACCCTCACGACGGCAAAGGACAAGTTTCAGTTTGAGGGAATCCCGACATTTGCGCCGGAACATTTTGCACGTGTACGTCTGATCGACTCCATGAAGCGCAAGCAGTTTGTAAAAGGAGTAACACAGATTGCACAGGAAGGTGCCATCCAGATTTTCCAGGAATACAAAGGCGGTATGGAGGAAATCATAGTAGGAGTAGTTGGTGTGCTGCAGTTTGATGTACTTCGGTTCCGTCTGGAAAACGAGTATAATGTGGAGATCCGTCTGGAGAATCTTCCATATGAACATATCCGCTGGATCGAGAACAAGGATGAAGTGGATGTGGACGCGCTGACTGGTACTTCAGATATGAAGAAAGTGATTGATATGAAGGGAAATCCGCTTCTTTTATTTGTCAATGCATGGAGTGTCGGCATGACACTTGACCGAAACGAAGGACTCGTATTATCCGAGTTCAGTAAGAATTAATCAAAGGAGGACAAGTCATGGGAGTTGTAACAATTACAAAAGAAAACTTTGAAGCAGAAGTTGTCGGCGCAAAGGTGCCGGTCGTGATTGATTTCTGGGCATCCTGGTGTGGCCCTTGTCAGATGCAGTCACCGGTTGTGGATGCAGTTGCAGAATCGTTGGGAGATCAGGTGAAAGTATGCAAAGTAAATGTGGACGAGCAGCCACAGCTTGCATTAAATTACCAGATTGTGAGTATTCCTACGCTGGTATTCATGAAAGATGGAATGTTTCAGAAGAAGATGATAGGGTTACAGACGCAGGATGCGATTGAGGATTACCTGAAAACACTTCTTGACGCGTAGCAGGATACAACGTATAATAAAAGGCAGTTGCAGAGCGACTGTCTTTTTTTATTTCCCCATTTAAAATTTTGCATTGACAATACAAACAAAATATACTACTATTAGAACATAGATACGAACATAGGTTCGATAAGAAGGAGAATATTATGGCAAAGGACGATAAATTAAAAGCATTGGATGCGGCAATCGCACAGATCGAGAGACAGTATGGCAAAGGATCTGTGATGAAGCTGGGGGACAATTCCGCAAATATGAACGTAGAAACGGTTCCTACAGGATCCCTCAGTCTGGATATTGCATTGGGACTCGGAGGACTTCCGAAAGGACGTATCATTGAGATTTACGGACCGGAGTCCAGTGGTAAGACTACCGTTGCACTGCACTGTGTGGCAGAGGTGCAGAAGCAGGGCGGAATTGCCGGATTCATTGACGCAGAGCATGCGCTTGATCCTGTCTATGCAAAGAATATTGGTGTTGATATTGACAATCTCTATATTTCCCAGCCGGACTGCGGAGAGCAGGCGCTCGAGATCACCGAGACCATGGTGCGTTCCGGAGCCGTCGATATTGTAATTGTCGATTCGGTAGCAGCTCTTGTGCCAAAGGCGGAAATTGACGGAGATATGGGAGATTCCCATGTGGGCCTGCAGGCACGTCTGATGAGTCAGGCGCTTCGTAAGCTGACTGGTGTGATCAGCAAGTCAAACTGTATTGTAATCTTTATCAACCAGCTCCGTGAAAAAGTTGGTGTTATGTTTGGAAATCCGGAGACGACGACCGGTGGCCGTGCACTTAAGTTTTATTCTTCTGTTCGTCTGGACGTGCGCCGTGTAGAACAGCTGAAGCAGGCAGGAGAAGTCATTGGTAACCATACCCGTGTCAAAGTCGTAAAAAACAAAGTAGCACCTCCATTCCGTGAAGCAGAGTTTGATATCATGTTCGGAAAGGGTATTTCCAAAGAGGGAGATATTCTGGATCTGGCAGCAAATGTCGGAATTATCAGCAAATCCGGTGCATGGTATGCTTATGAAGGGGACAAGATCGGACAGGGACGTGAAAATGCAAAGACGTATCTGCGTGAAAATCCGGAATTCTGTAAGATGATCGAGGAAATGGTGCGTGAACATTATTTTGCACAGGAGGATGAGACCCCGGAAGGCGAAGAAGAGACTCCGTCATCTGCAGATGAGGAAAGCAAGAAAGAATAAGATATGGTTACAGTGACAGAGTGTACGACTCTGGGAAAGGGCAGGCTTCGTTTCCATCTGGATAATGGAACGGAGCTTGTTCTTTACCGGGGAGAGGCAAAACAGTTTCGGATGCGGGAAGGAAGCACACTTTCGGATGAAGAGGAACATCAGCTGATTTATGAAGTGGTGGGAAAGCGTGCAAAAAGAAGAACCATGCATCTGCTGGAACAGATGGACCGCACGGAGCAGCAGCTGCGGGAGAAACTGAAACAGGGCGGATATCCGCAGGCGTGTATTGATCTTGCACTGGAATATGTGAAATCTTTTCATTATGTCGATGATTACCGCTATGCATGTACCTATATCAATTATCGTCAGGATCGTATGAGCCGCTATCAGCTGAAAGTAAAACTGTATGGAAAGGGAGTTCCAGGAGAATTGATTGATCGTGCCCTTGAGGAATGTTATGAGGGGGACGAACAGGAGCAGATCATACGTCTGCTGGAAAAGAAAAAGTTTGACGCACAAAATTCCGACCCAAAAGAATTTACACGTGTTTACCAGTATCTGATGCGCAGGGGCTTTCGGAGCAATGATGTGCTGCGTGCTATGAAAAGTAAACAATGAAAGCACGTATTGCTTGACATAATTAAGCAAAAAGGATAAAATTATAATGTTGTAGAAGTATGACATGGAAGACTAATATTTCTTTTTGTTATATGTACAATGAAAAATTAATAAAGGAGGTGCTCCTGTGCCACAAGTAATTATTGCTGTTGTTATCACACTTATAATTACTGCGGTTGCTGTATGGTTTATCTCGACTGAATATCACAAGAAGGTAGCAAATACCAAGATTGGAAATGCAGAAGAGCAGGCCAGAGGCATCATCGACGAGGCTGTGAAAAATGCCGAAGACAAGAAGCGCGAAGCTATGCTTGAGATCAAAGAAGAAACCATTCGTTCCAAGAATGAGATTGACAAGGAGATCAAAGAGCGTAGAAATGAAATTCAGCGTAACGAGCGTCGTATTGTGCAGAAGGAAGAAAATCTGGACAAGAAACTCGAATCGATTGAAAAGCGTGAGGCAAGTTTCCGTGCCAAAGAAGAAGATTTAAAGAAGCAGAAAGTTGAGATAGCAAAGCTCAACGAACAGCGCGTACAGGAACTGGAAAGAATTTCAGGATTAACCTCTGAACAGGCAAAAGAATACCTCTTAAAGACCGTGGAAGAAGATGTGAAGATTGACACTGCGAAGATGATCAAGGAAATGGAAGCGCAGGCGAAGGAAGAAGTCAACAAGAAGGCAAAGGACTATGTAGTTACTGCAATTCAGAAATGTGCTGCGGATCACGTTGCTGAAACCACAATCTCTGTTGTACAGCTTCCGAATGATGAGATGAAAGGCCGTATCATCGGTAGAGAAGGACGAAATATTCGTACACTTGAAACGATGACAGGAGTAGATCTGATCATTGATGATACGCCGGAAGCAGTTATCCTTTCCAGCTTTGATCCGATTCGAAGAGAAGTTGCGAGAATTGCACTTGAAAAGTTGATCGTGGATGGACGAATTCATCCGGCACGTATCGAGGAAATGGTTGAAAAAGCGCAAAAAGAAGTAGAGACAATGATTCGTGAAGAAGGCGAGGCTGCTGTATTAGAAGTCGGCATCCACGGCATTCATCCGGAGCTTGTCCGGCTTTTGGGCAAAATGAAGTATCGTACCAGTTATGGACAGAATGCATTGAAACATTCGATTGAGGTCGCACAATTGACAGGTTTACTCGCCGCAGAAATCGGTGAGGATGTCCGTATGGCAAAACGTGCGGGATTATTACATGATATTGGTAAGGCTGTAGATCATGATATGGAAGGTTCCCATATCCAGCTGGGTGTGGAACTGTGTAGAAAGTACAAGGAATCACCTCTTGTCATCAATGCAGTGGAAGCACATCACGGTGATGTGGAGCCGGAGAGTCTGATTGCATGTCTGGTGCAGGCAGCCGATACCATCAGCGCTGCACGTCCGGGTGCGAGAAAAGAAACTTTGGAAACATACTCAAACCGCTTACAGCAGCTTGAGGATATTACAAATAGCTATAAGGGTGTAGAAAAATCTTTTGCAGTTCAGGCAGGTAGAGAGGTTCGTATCTTAGTTGTTCCTGAGCAGATCAGCGATGCGGATATGGTTCTTTTAGCCAGAGATATTTCAAAACAGATTGAGACTGAGTTGGAATATCCGGGTCAGATCAAGGTAAATGTGATCAGGGAATCGCGTGTTGTTGACTACGCTAAGTAATTGTGAAAATGAACTTAAAAAGGCTTAAGACCGCGGAAAGCGGGATTAAGCCTTTTTTTATATTATAATGTGCTGTAAAATAAATACATTGGGATTTCACGGAACGTATAGAATAAAAAGGAGGGACCAGTACAGCACGGCTGCACTGGCCAGATTATGAAAAAAATGATCGAAAGGTTTTGGTTCCTTTTGATGATTTCACTATACCGGAAAAGTGTGAAATGGATATGTTACAAATTTGAAGAAACTGTGAACGATGAAAAATATCCGGGGATGATGTCCGGACAGGAAAGAGAGGTTTGAAATATGGTAGAGCATGTAAAACGATTGAAGAGAGAACTGGTATACAAGGGAGCAATTCTGGATATCTACAAAGATACGATGGAACTTCCGGATGGAAACAAAGCAGAGTGGGATTTTGTATCCCATCGTATGGGCGCAGCCGCCATTCTTCCGGTTATGAAGGATGGAAGAATTGTGATGGTGCGTCAGTACCGCAATGCGCTGGAGAGAGAAACACTTGAAATTCCGGCCGGCTGTCGGGACAGTAAGACGGAAGATACGGCGTATTGTGCGGCACGGGAGATGGAAGAGGAAACGGGATACCGCAGCACGAATGTGAAACATTTATTATCCCTGCGTACGACGGTGGCATTTTGTGATGAGGCGGTTGATATTTTTGTAGCTACCGATCTGGAAGTGGGAACCCGGCATCTGGATGAAGCGGAATCCATTGATGTGGAAATTCACACACTGGAAGAGTTGTGCGATATGATCTATGAAGGGAAAATTCAGGATGGAAAAACCATTGCTGCAATTATGGCATATGCGGCAGCAAAAAAAGGTGGAATGGGAAAACATCTGGATTTATAAAAATGGAATAAAGAAAACGGACAGGGCATAGGCTGAAAAGAAAAGAGTTTTAGGAATTTTTATGAAAAAGGAACTGGCGATTGGAATCTGTTTTGGTCTTGCGGGAATTTTATGTACCTGTCTGTTTGGATATGAATATTTTACGACTTATGGATTTTTAAATGCGTATCATATGAAAGCATTTGCGGCATCGGATACCGGGTATTTGCCGCTTTTGGCAAATATTTTATGGGAAAGGGGAAAAGTGTTTGTGATTATTACAATCCTTTCCCTTACTGCTTTAAAAGCAATTCTGCCATTATTATTGCGCTGCCTGATTTATTTTACCGGCGGGGTATTTTTTGCTGCCTGTGTGATGAATATGGGGATTCTTGGAATTGTTTTTTTTCTGGTATCGTGGCTGCCGCATGGAATTTTGTATCTTGCAGCGCTTGCGCTTTTACTGCTGGTAGAACCGCACAGGTTTTATAACCGGAAAAATCCATGGCTGCTGCGGCTGGCATGGGGGATGGGAGTTGCGGTACTGGTACTTCTTGGATGTGTATTGGAGGCATCTGTTGGAATCCGGCTGTTACGTTTTGTTGTAGAAAAATTATAAAAAAATGGAGTGCAAAAGGAACACTTTTTACACTCCATTTTTGTTTTCAGACAAAAACTGTTTACTTTGCGTTCATCTCCGCAATGTCATAGATCAGCTGTTTGGAATCTTCCCATCCGAGACAAGGATCGGTAATGGATTTTCCGTAAATATGATCTCCGATAGACTGATTTCCCTCTTCGATGTAACTTTCAATCATCAGACCCTTTACCAGAGAACGGATATCGGAAGAAAGCTGGCGGTTATGCATCACTTCTTTTGCGATACGGATCTGTTCCTTAAACTTCTTTCCGGAGTTGGAATGGTTGGTATCAATGATGGCTGCCGGATGGATGACATCCATTTTTTCGTACATCTCATGAAGACGGATCAGATCTTCATAGTGATAATTCTGGGTGGTATTGCCGTGCTTGCTGACTGCACCGCGAAGAACCACGTGAGTCAGAGGATTTCCGGTTGTCTCCACCTCGTATCCGCGATAAACGAAATGATGCGGATGCTGTGCCGCGTATACAGAATTGAGCATAACAGAAAAATCACCACTGGTAGGATTTTTCATTCCGGAAGCGACATCAAAACCACTGACCGTCAGACGATGCTGCTGATCTTCTACCGAACGTGCTCCGATGGCAACGTAGGAGAGAAGATCCTCGACATATCCCCAGTTTTCCGGGTAAAGCATTTCATCGGCACAGGTAAGACCGCTTTCTTCGATTGCACGGATGTGCATTTTACGCATGGCGATCAGACCCTCGATCATATCCGGAGCTTTTTCCGGATCTGGCTGGGAAGCAATACCTTTGTAGCCTTCGCCGGTTGTACGTGGTTTGTTGGTGTAAATACGCGGAACTAAGATGACCTGGTCCTTGACATCTTCCTGGATTTTGGTCAGACGGCTCACATAATCACATACAGAATCTTCGTTATCTGCAGAACACGGTCCGATGATTACGAGGACACGTGAATCTTTACCTGTAATTACATCAGAGATCATGAGGTCTCTGTGTTTTTTTAATTCACGAAGCTCCGGGGAAAGCGGATAATCGCGCTTAATGTCTGCCGGAGTCGGTAATTGGTTTAAAAATTCAAAACTCATTTTTTTCTCCTATCTCTTAAGTTCGGATATCACATACCGTGACTATCTTAATGGAAAACGGGAAAAATGTCAAATAACAGGAATCGGTTGTTTCTTTCGGGCTTTTAGAATATAATAACAGAGAATTACAACACAGCAGGAGGTGCAGAGATGGAAAATCTGCTTTGTATAAAAGGAAAGATTATAGGAAAAGGGAAACCGCTCGTGTGTGTGCCGGTCATGGAGTCTTCGAAAGAAGAAATTTTAAGAGAAACCAGAAGGCTGGAAGAAGCACACACGGAAATGATTGAGTGGCGTGTGGATGCGTTTGAAAACGTGGAAAGTCCGAATGCGATCCGCGAAATATTAAACGAAATGAAACATATCATAAAGGAAAGTATTCTGGTGTATACCTTCCGTTCTAAAAATCAGGGAGGGTGCAAAGCACTTTCCGCGGCGGATATTTATGATATTCATCAGGTGGCGGCAGAATCAGATGTCGTGGATTTTATTGATGTGGAATATTTTGAAGCAAAAAATCCGCAGAAAGAAATAGCAATGTTGCGGGAGATGGGAGTATATGTGATTGCTTCCCATCATGATTTTGAACAGACGCCGGACCCGGAGGTGATCCGCATGCTGTTGGAACAGATCCGTGAGAGTGGCGCAGATGTCGTGAAACTGGCAGTTATGCCACAGAATATGTGGGATGTATTGCATTTGCTGGAGGAGACCAACCGCTTTCATGAAAACCATCCGGATCATCCGCTGATTACCATGTCCATGGGTGCAAAAGGGGGGATTTCCCGCGTGGCCGGAGAGTTTTTCGGATCGTGTGTGACATTTGGCGCAGGCGGGCAGGCGAGCGCACCGGGGCAGCTTCCGGTAAAGCAGCTGGAAGAAATACTTCATATTTTACATCAAAGTGTGGATTGACTCTAAATTTGAAGTGTGATATAGTAAAAAGGCGCTTGTGAAATAAGAGTGCTATGCAGCCGTAGTATAATGGATAGAACGCAGGACTCCGACTCCTGAGATGCGGGTTCGATTCCCGCCGGGTGCAGTTTATGCTATGTGGCAAGGAAACAACTTACCCATGGAACGACAGGAAAAGCGGTGCGTCATGCACCGCTTTTTTACTGGACGAATAGTATGAGGTGTGGTATCATAAATGGAAAGATGCATTTTTATGGAGGGTTCATATGCAGAATGAAAAATTAAAAAAGTTTACAGACTTTTTTGTGAAATATAGACGATATTTTTGCGCAGCTGTTTTATTTGTGATTCTTGTTGTGATTCTGGTAAAGTGTACCGGTTCGCAGAAAGATCAGAAAGAGACACAAAACGGTACACAGGGAGTGACACAGACTACAGAATATCAGGAAATCGGTAAGCTACAAAAAGATGCAGATGCGGAACTTGTGACACTGATGGAAAATTATTATGCGGCATATGCCGGTGGAGATACGGATTCGCTGGAGATGATTGCGCAGCCGCTCAGTGACAATGAAAAGTGTTATATCACGACGTTTTCTGAGTATTATGAGGATTATCAGAACATCACCTGTTATTCCACAAAGGGGGCAACCGATGATTCTTATCTGGTATCTGTATGCTATGATCTGAAATTCAAAGGTGTGGATACTCCGGCACCGGGAATGGATTTCTTCTATGTGGAGAGAGACGGAAAGGGAAATCTGATCATCAATAACATATACTCTGCATACAATTTCAATTTCCTGGATCAGGATCTGGATGCAAATCTGTATTCCCTGATTCTGGCATATGAGAAGAGTGATGAAGTGGTTGCTCTGCAGAAAGAGGTGCAGACAAGCTATAATGAAGCTGTAAAGAGTGATGAAAAACTTGCCAATATGGTGGGTGGAACACTTCGAAATGCCATGGCAAAATGGAGAGAAACGATTGTAAGCAATACCGAAACCCAGACGACAGAGACGGAAAGCCAGACGCAGGAAACCCAGACCACGGAGACAAAGAAACAGGAAGAAACTCAAAAGAAAGAAGAAACTCAAAAGAAAGAAGAAACTCAAAAGACCGAGGAAACCCAGACAACGGAGTCTACGGAAAAGAAGGAAGATACCCAAAAGAGCGATTCCAAGAAATCTACCGGTACGGTCAAGACAAAAGATATCTGTAATGTCAGAAAGAGCCCGAGTACGGATGGTGAGCTCCTCGGAAAAGTGGATATTGGTGTGGAACTGAAGAAACTTGGAACGGAAGGTGACTGGACCAAGGTAAAATTCCAGGGAGAAACCGGATATGTAAAGAGCGAATTTGTAAAGGAAGTGTCTTCCAAGTCAGGTTCCGGCAAGGGAACCGTAAAAACGAAGGATATCTGCAATGTGCGTAAAACCGCAAGTACAGATGGAAAACTTCTTGGGAAAGTGGATGCGGGCGTAAAATTAAAGAAACTTGGCACCAAGGGAGAATGGACGAAGGTGAAGTTCCAGGGCAAAACCGGATACATCAAGAGCGATTTATTAAAAACGGTAAAATAATAAAGACATCATAAAGAAGCGGAGGCTGTGAGGTCTCCGCGATTTTTGTCAGACAGGGAAGAAACGTGGAAGTCAGAATTAATAAATTTTTAAGTGAAGCAGGGGTATGCTCCAGAAGAGAAGCAGATCGCCAGATTGAAGCAGGAAATGTAACCATCGACGGAAAAACCGCGCGGATGGGGGATCAGGTATCGGATGGACAGGAGGTCTGTTTCTGTGGAAGACCGGTACAAAAAGAAAAAGAAATGATACTGATCGCGCTTAACAAGCCGGCGGGTATTGTCTGCACGGCGGAAAAAAGGGAAAAAAATAATGTGATTGATTTCCTGCATTATCCGAAACGGATCTATCCGGTCGGGCGTCTGGATAAAGAGTCGGAAGGACTGTTGCTGTTGACGAATAACGGTGAGATTGTCAACAAAATTATGCGGTCGGGAAATATGCATGAAAAAGAATATGTTGTTACCGTGAACCGTCCGGTGACGGATGCATTTCTGCATGGTATGGCAAACGGTGTTCCGCTTGTGGAACTTGGCACGACAACGCGCAAATGCAGGGTAGAACGGACAGGAAAAAAACAGTTCCGGATCATTCTGACACAGGGATTAAACCGACAGATCCGACGCATGTGTGAATATTTTGGGTACCGTGTACAGAAACTGGTACGTGTACGGATCATGAATATTGAACTGGGGGATCTCGAATCAGGAAAGTACCGGGATGTTACACCGGAGGAATTTAAAAAGTTAAAACAGTTGATCGCACATTCGAGCAATCAGCCCGTGCGACCAATGGAAAAAGCACAAAAATCAAAACGAAAACCACGCAATTCTGCCATACATGGCACGTATACGGTGGTAAATCATCATATAGATAGAGAGAACAAAAATGGAAACAGAAAAGCAACGGATTGAAGAACTGGTAAAACAGTTGAATGCAGCATCAGCTGCGTATTATAACGGACAGGATGAAATCATGCCAAATTATGAGTGGGATGCTTTGTTTGATGAGCTTACCACGCTGGAAGAAAAAACCGGATATATTATAAAGGACAGTCCGACGCAGAATGCCGGATATGAAGAATCCGGAAGCGGACAAAAAGAACCGCATGAGTATCCGGCACTTTCTCTGGCGAAGACCAAACAGGTGGAAGAACTGCAGCAATGGGCGGGAGCTTATCCGATCTGGCTGTCATGGAAACTGGACGGACTTACGCTGGTTCTGACGTATGATAACGGAAATCTTATAAAAATTCTTACCAGAGGAAATGGAAACCTGGGTACCAACATTACATTTTTAAAGGGTGCGATCGGAGGATTCCCGCAAAAGATTTCGTATCAGGGGCATCTGGTTGTGCGAGGAGAAGCTGCCATATCCTATACAGATTTTGCACAGATCAACGACATGATTGAGGATGACGATGAAAAATATGCAAATCCGCGAAATCTGGCATCCGGAACGCTGAATCTGGAAGATCCGGCAGAAGTGAAGGCACGCCATGTCAGGTTTCATGCATTTACACTGGTGCATCTGGATGAGCCGATGGTATCGTGGGGAGAGCGGATGCACTTTCTGGAAAAACTGGGATTTGATGTGGTAGACAGGGAAGCGACAACCGCCCAAAAACTTCCGGAAGCCATTGACCGATGGACGAAACTTGTAGAGAGCGGAAAAATGGATATTCCGGTAGATGGTCTGGTGATCTGTTATGATGATACGGATTATGCGGCATCGGGAAGCGTGACCGGGCATCATGCGACACGCGCCGGTTTTGCGTTCAAATGGCAGGATGAGGCCGTGGATACAAAACTAAAATATATCGAATGGTCGTGTGCGGTGTCTACGATTTCCCCGGTTGCCGTGTTTGAACCGGTGCAGATTGAGGGAACAACGGTATCGAGAGCATCTCTATGCAATATCAGCGAGATCGAGCGTCTGGGAATCGGAAAAGAGTGTACACTTTCCGTGATCAAAGCCAATAAGATCATTCCGAAATGTATTGCGGTAAAAGATGCTGTAGGTGCTCCGGAGATTCCATCCCAGTGTCCGGTGTGCCATGCACCGACAAAAGTTCATGTGAGTGAAAACAGTGGCACAAAGACCCTGCATTGTACCAATCCGGACTGTACAGCCAAAAATGTCAAGAAATTTACCCGTTTTGTCAGCAAGTGGGGGATGGATATCGACGGACTTTCCATTCAGACGATGCTCCGTTTTATGAATGCGGGATTTATCCATGAATTTGCGGATATTTTCCGTTTGAAAGAGCATTTCGGGGAGATCAGCCAGATGGAGGGCTTTGGTGAAAAATCTGTGGCAAATATGGAACAGTCCATTGAAAAAAGTCGGCAGGTACATCCGGTGAACTTTATATTTGCCCTGTGCATACCGCTGATCGGTGTGGATGCCGGGAAAAAAATTGTTGCCGCCATTGGTTTTGAAGGCTTTTTGCAACGTCTGCATCAGGGGGACGGGTTTGAGGATATTGAGGGGATCGGAGCGGAACGTTCCCGATCAATTGTAACCTGGTATCAGAATGAAAAAAACCACAGTGGGTTTGAGGATCTGCTTCATGAACTTTCGATAGAACATGTAGAAGTGCAGGATACTTCTTCCGGAAGCTGTGCGGGACTGAGCTTTGTGATCACCGGAGATGTGCATCACTATAAAAACAGGGATGAATTTAAGGCCTATGTAGAAAGCCAGGGCGGAAAAGTGACAGGAAGCGTCTCCAAAAAGACGGCATATCTTGTCAACAATGACGTGGAATCCGCATCATCTAAGAATCGTAAGGCAAAAGAACTGGGAATTCCGATTATTTCCGAAGATACATTTATAGAACAATTTGGTGGGAGGTAGAAAAAGTTATGCCAATCAGAACACAAAGTGATCTGCCTGCAAAGGAGATCCTCGAACAGGAAAATATTTTCGTGATGGATGAGTCCCGTGCGATGCATCAGGATATTCGTCCGATTAATATCGTGATTCTGAACCTGATGCCACTGAAAGAAGAGACGGAATTGCAGATTTTTCGGTCATTGTCAAACACCCCGTTACAGGTAGACGTATCGCTGCTTGCACCGGCATCCCATGCATCCACCCATACTTCAAAGAGCCACCTGAACAAGTTTTATCAGACGTTTCAGGAAATTAAGAACCAGTATTTTGACGGGCTGATCATTACCGGTGCACCGGTGGAACAGATGAAATATGAAGAAGTCGATTACTGGGATGAAGTGTGTGAGATTATGGAGTGGTCCAAAAAGCATGTGACATCCACCCTGCATTTGTGCTGGGGGGCGCAGGCTGCACTTTATTATCATTACGGAATCCAAAAATATGATCTAAAGCAGAAAATGTTCGGGGTATTCCGGCACCATGTAATGAATCGCAAGATTCCGATGGTACGCGGATTTGATGATTATTTTTATGCTCCACATTCCCGGCATACCGAGATCCGGGAGGAAGATATTTTAAAGCATGAAGAACTGACCATTCTGGCAAAATCAAAAGAGGCGGGGGTTTTTCTGGTAATCAATCAGGATGGCAGCCAGATTTTTGTGATGGGACACCCGGAATATGACCGGATGACATTAGACAGTGAATATAAGCGTGACAGGGAGAAGGGACTTGCGATCACGCTTCCGTGTAATTATTATCCGGATGATGATCCAACACAGCGGCCGATGCTGCAGTGGCGGTCACATGGAAATATCCTTTATGCAAACTGGCTGAATTATTACGTTTACCAGCAGACACCGTATGAGTTTATCAATACCGATGAAATCATTGGGAAATAGGGCAGCCGTTATGGGTTGCAGTTTTTACAAGGGGAATATCCGTCTTTGATCAATTTCTTGCGGAGCCCCTTGTATTTTTTTCGGTTTTTACTGCTCATCTGCTTTACCGAATGACAGTCCGGTTTGTGGAATTTTTTGGTGTTGGTATTTAAAATATAGACCGCGGATGCGTGTTCCTTTGCAGAACTTTTATGGGAAGTCTGGTTATTTTTTCCACTCAGATGACTGTCACCGGTGGCATAATCTATGGCAACACCTGGCTGTACATTGTAGCAGTAGGTACAAAAACAAATGCCCTTTCCCTGATCCTCCACAGAATAAGCTTCCATCAGGACACCGGAAGCGACCAGGTTACTGCCCTCAAAAACCGGTGTCACGCGGTATAAGACATGGTTATTGGTTTTGTCTATATATCGTGCGGTTTTTTCCTCAAAAGGAAGCATGCCTTCATTGTTCATGTAGCGGGTGCCGGTGATCAGGTTCTTTTTATTGGCATTTTCCGCAGTAAGGCAGTAGGCGATGAGGTGGCAGCGGTTATACAGATAGTTGCCGTCCACGACACCGGTGTATTTGACGGTGTGCCAGCCGGATGGCCGGATCTGACCGATTTCCCCGCGCGCTTCGGTCGGCATGGTGTCTTTGCTCACATTGGCATAGGCCACACCGCATCGTCCGAGCTTGTCGAGTTTATGGTAGGATTCAAAAGTGTTGGTGTTTTGCTTTTCCCGGCTGGTGAAATATGGTTTATTTCCATGTACAGCCACAGAAGATTTTCCATTGTTTTTTGGAACTTCTTTGATGGAAAAACGGTCTTTTGTGTTCTTTTGGGCAGCCTGTGCAGTCGTGATAAGCGCAGCAGAATCGGAACTTGTATCAGAAATGGGTGGTACAGGTACGAAAGCTACGGAAAAGGCAAGTAAAACAGCAAGCAAAGAAGTCCTGCATCTGGTGAAGTGTAATCGTTTCATGGGATTTCCTCCTTATTCCGTTATGATTTGTTTTCTATAGTATAACATAAAGTAAAGAATTTTTGGAAAAAAAGGAAAAAATCCAATAGATTGGAAACGTCAGTTTCGTATATTCTGATGTTGTAAGCGGAACTGTTTCGGTGTCATCTGATAGCGTTTTTTAAAGGTACGGATCAGATGGCTGCAATCGGCAAAGCCTGTTTCTCCCGCAATATAACTTAAATCATGCCCGGTAAATAAAAGGAGATTTTCCACTTTGCTCAGCCGCACAAATTCGATATACTGCTTGCAGCTTTGTCCATAGTATTTACGGAACTGCCGGGCAAAGTAAGAATAACTCATATGATACGTGCGTGCCAGAGATTCAATGTTGATATTTTCCTGGGAATGATCATCGATATACATCAAAACATTCTGCATCGCTTCTTCCTCCACTTCCGGGATCTGATCCGTATCAAAAGAAATTCCCTGTTCCAGCCAGAAACGTAGCAGCTGTACGATCAGCCGGGCGAACTGGGCATAAACACAGGCATCATATCCGTAGCGTTTTTCCTGAACCTCTTTTAAGATATCCGTGAAAAACAGTTCAGCAGGAAAATCGGGCAGGTTGTCCGAATCAAAAACCAGCGGAGGGTTTGTGCTGTTTAAAATCTGGTGAAAGGCAAAGTTTAAATTTGGAAGATAATTCTCGGAAAGTTTTATGCGGTTGAGATTGAATTTACAGCAGATGTAAACATAGGGCTTATCATCGGTATGATAGATGGAGTGCATTGCCTGCGGAGGAAATACAATAAAGGCTCCTTTTTTCAGGAGACAGGTATTGTCATTACAGCTGACCGTTACAGATCCTTCCTGCACATAGACAAGTTCCAGAAAATAGTGCCAGTGGGAGGAAACGGGACCTTCCCAGTATCCGGTGCCACAGCAAAAAGCTTCAATAGGAGAGCGCAGCATATCACTGTATTCAAATAAATTTTCGTTCATATGACCCCCCTGGTACTAAGACAAAAATCATAAAAATAGAATAGATTTGTTCTATTTTTATGTTATTGTATTATATCATAATTCAAAAATAATTGATACAATAACAGAAATTTGACAAGAAAGACAGTGGGGGCTTGTGATGAAAGTGAAAAAAGAAACATTGTTTCCAAAGACAAAAATACAGTGGCTGTGGGAAAATATGAAAGGCAGACGTGTATTATATGTGATCGGCATGCTGGGAACCGTTGTCTATAATATATTGCAACTGACGGTTCCGTATTATTCCGGAAGAATTGTGGATCTGTTTTTAAGTGGGGCAGATGCGTGGAAAAATATGAGAACGAATAGCGGTTTATTCTATCATCTGCTCATCCTGATGATTGTATTTACCGTACTTCGCGGTGTGATTGTCTATGGAGACTGCATGATTTACGAGCATGTGTCACAGACGGTACTGTACCGTGTGCGCAATTTTTTGTATGACAAAATCCAGAGGCAGGATATGACCTTTTACAGCACATATCGTACCGGCGATCTGATGACGCGTGTTACGGGCGATCTGGATGCGGTGCGCCACATGGTTGCATGGGTGATCCGCATGGTGATCGAATCATTTTCCCTGTTTGGTGTGGTGGCAATATACTTCTTTTATATGAACTGGAAAATGGCTCTGAGCCTGTTAATTATTTCGCCGTTTGTGTTTTTTATCATTTATCTGTTCAAAAACAAGGTGGCACCGATGCATGCGAAACTGCGTGAAAAACTGGCACAGATGAACACCTATGCGCAGGAAAATATTTCCGGAAACCGTGTGGTAAAAGCGTTTGCCAGGGAAGCATATGAAATTGAAAAATTTGACCGGGCAAACAAAGATTATGCAGAGACGAACAAAGAAACCAGCATGGTATGGCTGAAATTTTTCCCATATGTGGAAAGCATTGCAAACCTTATGCCGGTAGTGATGCTGGCCGTGGGCGGTGTCTTTTTGATCCGGGGCGAACTGACGATGGGAGATTATGTGGCATTTTCCGGACTGATCTGGGCAATTGCCAACCCAATGCGCCAGATGGGAAATATCATGAATGAATTTCAGCGGTTTTCGGCCGCATCCAAAAAGGTGATGGAGATCTATTATTCCGAACCACAGATCAAAGATGCTTTGGATGCAGCTGCACACCCGGACCGCTTTGACGGGAAAATCGAATTCCGGGAGGTATCCTTTCAGTATGAAGATGGGGATCTTCCGGTGCTGCATGATATCTCTTTTACCGTAAAACCGGGGGAAACCATTGCAATCATGGGAGAAACCGGCTGCGGAAAGACTTCCCTGATCAACCTGATCCCGCGGTTTTATGAGCCGACGAAAGGGGAAGTGCGGATCGATGATATACCGGTGCAGAATTTCAGACTGTCCGACCTGCGCAAACAGATCGGACTTGCCACACAGGATGTGCTGTTGTATTCCGATACGATCGAGGGAAACATTGCCTACGGAGACAGCAGCATTGATCTCGAAGAAGTGGAAAAATTTGCAAAATATTCTGCGGCATCTGATTTTATCTCAAAGATGCCGGAAGGATATGATACGGTGGTCGGAGAGCGTGGCGTAGGCCTTTCCGGCGGACAGAAACAGCGAATTTCCCTGGCAAGAGCACTGGCGGTGCGGCCTTCGATTCTGATTCTGGACGATACGACCTCTGCGGTGGATATGGAAACGGAAAAACAGATTCAGGAAGCACTGCGGCATCTGGATTTTTCGTGTACGAAGGTAATTATCGCGCAGCGGATTTCCACTACGATGATGGCGGATCAGATTCTGGTGATGCAGCATGGACGGATCACGGAGATGGGAAATCATGAGGAACTTATGGCAAAAAAAGGATATTATTACGAACTGGTACAGCTGCAGACCGGCGAAGACCTGGTATAGGGGGTGAGACAATGGCAAAGAATACATATAAGCAGGATGAAATCCTGGAAGAACCGTTTGATATCCGGCATCTGCTCCGGGCGTCATCCTATATCAAAAAATATCGCAGGGGTATGATCCTTGCGATCGTCCTCAGCGGAATCGGAGGAGCGTTCGGGTACGTGGCACCGATGATTATTCAGCGGGCACTTGATATTGCGGTGCCTGATAAAAATATGAGACTGTTATTTTCCCTGGTGGCGACGCTGATTGCCATCTATGTGGTCAGCGTGATTTTTACCACGATCCGCAGCCGCATCATGGTGGATGTCAGTCAGAATATTATTTATGATATCCGCAAGGATCTGTTTGAACATCTGCAGGAACTTCCGTTTCAGTATTACGACGACAGACCGCATGGAAAGATTCTGATCCGGGTGGTCAATTATGTCAATTCGGTATCGGATATGTTGTCAAACGGACTGATCAATATCGTGCTGGAAGCATTTAATCTGCTGTTTATTATTATTTTTATGTTTATGGTAGATGTGCAGATGGCACTGGTCGTGTTGTGTGGAGTTCCCGTGCTTGCCGTCTTTATGTTCTGGATCAAAAATAAGCAGAGAAAGGCGTGGCAGGCCGTATCCAACAAGAACTCAAACTTAAATGCGTATCTGCAGGAAAATATTGTAGGTGCCCGGATTACACAGATTTTTGCACGTGAGGATGAAAATGCAAAAATCTTTAATGGACTTTCCAAAGAATGTAGACGGACCTGGAATACCGCTGTGCGCTACTCAAACCTTGTATGGCCGGGCATTGATACCATTTCGGTGTTTGTCCGTGCTGCCATCTTTTTGTTTGGCCTTGTCATTTTCGGGCAGGAAAATAAGTCGCTGGGAACGATCGTGGCGATTTCCAGTTATGCTTCGTATTTCTGGCAGCCGATCATGAACCTTGGAAATATATTCAACAATTTTATCAATAATATCGCTTATCTGGAACGGATCTTTGAAACCATCGATGAGCCGGTTACCGTAAAAGATGCAGAGCATGCGATCGAGATGCCAAAGATCCGGGGGAAAGTTACGTTTGACCATGTGACCTTTGCCTATGATGAGACAAAAACGATATTAAAAGACGTATCCTTTACGGTAAATCCCGGGGAGAGTGTTGCACTTGTAGGACCGACCGGGGCCGGAAAGAGTACCATCGTCAATCTGATTTCACGGTTCTACAATGTCAATGACGGAAAGGTACTGATCGATGATCAGGATATCGCAGATGTGACCATTCATTCTCTCCGTGCGCAGATGGGGATTATGATGCAGGACAGTTTTATTTTTTCGGGAACAATTGCAGATAATATCCGGTACGGAAAATTGGATGCCACACAGGAGGAAATTGAAAAAGCGGGAAAAATTGTCTGTGCCGATCCGTTTATCCGGGAAATGCCGAAAGGATATGAAACACAGGTGCGGGAGCGCGGGTCCATGCTTTCCCAGGGACAGAAACAGCTGATTTCTTTTGCGAGAACACTGCTTTGTGACCCGGCAATTCTGATTTTGGATGAGGCAACTTCCAGCATTGATGTGCAGACAGAAAAAGCATTGCAGACCGGATTAAACCGTATGCTTAAGGGCAGGACGTCCTTCATTATTGCGCACCGGCTCTCCACGATCCGTGGCTGTGACAAGATCATGTATATTGATGACGGAGGAATCGCAGAGGCGGGAACGCATGAAGAACTGATGAAAAAGAAAGGCAGATATTACAAACTGTATACGGCACAGAAATCTTTGCACTAAAATAAACGAAAAGAGCCAAAAGTACTAGGAATTATCCCCCTTTTATGTTACCATAATAAGTGCAATTATTATGAACAGAAGGGGGATACTTATATGGCAAAAGAACTAGTTGCGATGTTGCTTGCCGGAGGCCAGGGGTCCAGATTATATGCACTGACACAGAAGCTTGCAAAGCCTGCAGTTCCGTTTGGGGGAAAGTACCGTATCATTGATTTTCCACTGTCGAACTGCGTAAATTCAGGAATTGATACGGTGGGGATTCTGACCCAGTATCAGCCGTTTGTATTAAACGAGTATATTGGAAATGGCCAGCCGTGGGATCTGGATCGTCTTTACGGAGGCGTGCATGTACTTCCACCGTACCAGAAAGCATCGGGGTCTGACTGGTACAAGGGTACGGCAAATGCCATTTATCAGAATATTGCTTTTATTGAGCGCTATGATCCGCAGTATGTGATTATTCTTTCCGGAGACCAGATCTGCAAACAGGATTACAGTGATTTCCTTGAGTTCCACAAGCAGAAAGGGGCAGAATTTTCTGTCGCAGTCATGGAAGTGCCGTGGGAGGATGCTTCCCGTTTCGGCCTGATGGTAGCAGACGAGGATGACAAGATTACCGAGTTCCAGGAGAAGCCAAAGGAACCGAAGTCCAATCTTGCATCCATGGGAATTTACATATTTAACTGGGATATTTTAAAGAAATATCTGATCGAGGATGAGGCTGACCCGACTTCCGAGAATGATTTTGGAAACAATATTATTCCAAATCTTCTGCGTGACGGAAGAAAGATGTATGCCTATCATTTCAACGGATACTGGAAGGATGTAGGAACGATTCCGTCTCTGTGGGAAGCAAACATGGAAGTGCTTGATCCGGAACATAGCGGCATCAACCTGTTTGATGAAAACTGGAAAATTTACAGCAGAAACAGTGGTATGACCGGTCACCGGATTGGAGAGAATGCCGTGCTGGATAACTGTCTGATTACCGATGGATGTAACATCAAGGGTACCGTCAGACATTCCATCCTGTTTTCCGGTGTCACGGTGGAAGAAGGCGCCATTGTAGAAGATGCCGTTGTCATGGGACACTCCACGATCAAGGCAGGTGCGGTTGTCAGACACTGTATCATTGCAGAAAATGCGACCATCGAAGAAGATGCGGTTGTGGGAGCAAAACCAAAAGGGGAAGGAATTGGAGAAGTTGCCACAATTGCAGCGGATGTAACGATCGCAAAAGGAGCAAAAATTGGTCCGAGCGCTATGATTTATGAAGATGTGAAGGAGGGTGAGGAGCAATGTTAAATTCAAAGACAGAGGCATTGGGAATTATTTTCCCGAACAGCTATGATGCAATGGTGCCGGATCTGGTTTCGGAGCGCCTCATGGCATCCATTCCATTTGCCAGCAGATACCGCATGTGCGATTTTATTCTTTCCAGCATGGTACACAGCGGAATTGACAATATTTCCATTATTGTAAGAAAAAATTACCATTCCCTGCTGGATCATCTCGGCGCCGGCCGTGAGTGGGATCTGGTCCGCAAAAACGGAGGCCTGAATATTGTTCCTCCGTTCGCACAGAAACAGGTAAAGGTATTCGAGGGACGCATCGAGGCACTTGAGAGTCTGCGCGGATATCTGTTAAAGCAGCCACAGAAATATGTCATTATGACTGATGCAAATATTGCCATCAATTTTGATTTTAATGAACTTTTAGATGCGCATATCAAGAGTGGTGCGGATGTGACCATGATGTACCGCAAGCAGGAAATTCCGAAGGCATTTATCCGTCAGAGCAGGGACCGCATGGATCTGTACTATGCACTCGGCATGAACGGAGACCGCGTCAGCAAGATTTACATCAACCCGACCGAAGAGGGGGAGATGAATTTCAGCATGAATATTTATGTGGTAGAACGCGAGTTTTTGATCCGTATGATAGATGATGCGTATGTACATGGGCATACTTACTTTGTACGTGATCTTTTGGACAAGCAGATTGACCGGCTGGATATCCGCGGGTTCTGCTACGATGGCTATGTGGTCAATATCCATGATACCCAGAGTTATTTTGAAGAAAATATGCGTCTGTTACAGGAAGAAAACTTAAATGCACTGTTTTCTCCAAATCAGATTTACACCAAGATCCGTGACGATAACCCGACCCGTTATATCAACGGTTCCAAAGCAAAGAATGTTATGGTTGCCGATGGCTGTGTGATCGAGGGAGAAGTCGAAAACAGCGTCCTGTTTCGAGGCGTTCACGTCGGAAAAGGCGCAAAAGTGAAAAATTGTGTGCTGATGCAGGATACCGTAGTGGAAAATAATGCAAGCGTGGAATACGTGATTACCGACAAGAATGTACGTGTCACAGAGGGCAAGTCACTGACCGGAAATGAGTCGTATCAGGTATATGTATCCAAGGGGCAGGTTGTATAATTTTATGCTTTCCAAATAATACAGAGTCTGTTATAATAAGCAAAGATAAAATACTGAGGAGGCAATTGTATTATGGCTGATAGCAGAAAAACAGTTCAGATAAAATCAGATCCTGTCGGGGATGTCCGTATCGCAGATGAAGTCGTTGCGATCATTGCAGGACTTGCAGCAACAGAAGTAGATGGCGTCAGTTCCATGGCGGGAAACATCACAAACGAAATTGTCAGCAAGCTCGGCATGAAGAACCTTTCTAAGGGAATCATGATTGAAATTATGGACAACGAAGTAAAGGTTGATGTTGCCATCAACATTGCATATGGTTACAGCATTCCGGAAGTCTCTGCCAAGGTACAGGATAAAGTAAAGGCTGCCATTGAGAATATGACAGGCCTGACAGTCGCTGTTGTCAATGTCCGTATTGCAAGTGTTGATATGGGAACTGACAATTAAATCTTTGTATTCGAAACAGAATATGGTATAATAAAGGATGTCTGAACGAAAGACATCCTTTATTTTTGAGCGAGGAGAGAAGATGACAAGAAGAGAGTTAAGAGAAAATGTATTCAAGATGCTTTTCCGCGTAGAATTTTTTGATGCGGGAGAACTGCCAGAACAGCTGGAATTGTTTGGCGAAGAAATGGATCATGTAACCGATCAGGACTTTAAGTATATCGCTGAGCGTTATCGCGACATTTACAATCATCTGCCGGAAATCGATGGGGCAATCAACGAAGTCGCAAAAGGCTGGAAGACAACCCGTATGGGCAAAGTAGATCTGGCACTGATCCGTCTGGCGGTATATGAGATCCGCTACGATGATGAGATTCCGTTTAAGGTTGCGGTCAATGAGGCTGTGGAACTGGCAAAACAATACGGAACCAATGATTCACCGGCATTTGTCAATGGAATTCTTGCAAAGTTTGCAGAATGATGAAACATGTATATTCGGTAGGGCAGGTAAATAAATACATTAAAAATATGTTCGCTCAGGACTTTATGCTGCACCATATCAGCATCAAGGGAGAGGTATCTAACTGTAAGTATCACTCCAGCGGGCATATTTATTTTACAATGAAAGATGCAGACGGAACGATAAACGCGATCATGTTTGCGGGAAACCGCAGGGAAGGATTAAAATTCCCGATGAAAGAGGGCGACCGCGTGGTTGTGACCGGATCCGTGGAAGTGTATGAAAGAGATGGCAGGTACCAGATCTATGCACGGACGATTGAACGGGACGGAGAGGGAAATCTGTATCTGAAATTTGAAGCGTTAAAGCGGGAGCTTGAAGAAATGGGAATGTTTGCGGAGGAATACAAACAGCCCATTCCCACCTATGCAAAAACCGTGGGGATTGTTACGGCAGAGACCGGGGCAGCGATTCAGGATATCCGCAATATTGCAGGGCGCAGGAACCCATATGTGCAGCTGATTCTCTGCCCGGCCCTAGTGCAGGGAGAGGGTGCGGCAGCATCAATTGTCCATGGAATTCATGCACTTGAACAGATCGGCGTGGATGTAATCATTGTCGGACGGGGCGGTGGATCGATAGAGGATCTGTGGGCATTTAACGAAGAAATGGTGGCACGGGCCATTTTTGACTGCCGGATTCCGGTGATCTCCGCTGTCGGTCATCAGACGGACTTTACGATTGCAGATTATGTCGCAGACCTGCGGGCACCGACTCCGTCTGCAGCAGCGGAGCTGGCGGTGTTTGATTACCGGCAGGCAATGCAGGAACTGCTTGGCATGCGGCAGCAGATGGACAAAGAACTCCAAAGGAAAGTAACCGTGGCAAGAAACCATCTGGAGCACCAGAGGATGCGCCTGCACTATCTCAGCCCTCAGCAGCGGATGAATGAAAACCGGCGAAGAGTGGCAGAGTATGAAGAGAAACTGACCGGACGCATGGAGGAACTGCTGCGTGAGCGCAGACACCGCCTGGCACTTCTGGCAGGCACGCTGGAGAGCTATTCCCCGGTAAAGAAACTCAGTGGAGGGTATGCATTCGTGGAGGATGGGAACCATCAGGCACTGCGGAGCATCCACCAGATCAGGAAAAAAGATACCGTGCAGATCCATTTGCTGGATGGCACACTGACGGCAGCAGTGACAGAAATTCAGGCAGCCGAAGGAGTAAAAAATGAGTGATGAATTAGAAAAAAAAGAACCGGGACTGGAGGAACGGTTTGCAAAGATCGATGCCATACTTGATGCGATGGAAGACGAAAACGTAACGTTAGACCGTTCGTTTGCCCTATACAAAGAGGGACTGGAACAGATCAAAGCAGCCGGCCAGTCTTTGGATACGATAGAAAAGGCAATGCTTGTACTGAACCAGGATGGAAAATTGGAGGAATTCTGATGGAGATCAGACAGGAAATAAAACGCAGGGCGGCAGACATTGAAGCGCGGATCGCACCGTTTCTGCCACAGGAAAAGGGGTTTCAGCAGACCGTGCTCGATGCCATGGAATACAGTGTTTTTGCAGGCGGAAAGCGTCTGCGGCCGATGCTGATGGAAGCATCTTACCAGATGTTTGACGGAACGAATCCGGCAATTGATGATTTTATGGCGGCGATTGAGATGATCCACACCTATTCACTGATCCATGATGATCTTCCGGCGATGGATAACGACGAATACCGGCGTGGGAAAAAGACAACCCACGCGGTATACGGGGAAGCAATGGCAATTCTTGCGGGGGATGCGCTTTTAAATTATGCGTTTGAGACCGTGGCAGCAGCACTGACCAGAAACGAAGGAGACTGGAGAATTGTCAGGGCTTTTTCCGTGCTGTCACAAAAAGCGGGTATATACGGAATGATCGGCGGCCAGGTGGTGGATGTGGAGAGTGAGAAAACCGGACAGACCATCGACCGCAACCGGCTGGACTTTATCTACCGGTTAAAAACCGGAGCGCTGATTGAAGCATCGCTTATGATCGGAGCCATTTTGGCAGGCGCGGATGAAGTGTCGGTTGCGCGTATGCAGGAAGCTGGAGCAAAGCTGGGACTTGCCTTTCAGATACAGGATGATATTCTCGATGTCACGGGATCTTTTGAAAAACTCGGTAAGCCGATCGGCAGTGATGCGGAAAATGAGAAGGCAACCTATGTGACATTTGAGGGGCTGGAGCAGGCAAAAAAGGATGTAGAGCGGCTTTCCGGGGAAGCAATAAAGATACTGGATGAATTTGAAGGAGAGCATACGTTTCTGCATGACCTGTTTTTCTATTTGATCAACAGGGATCATTAATTTTTCGAGGGCAACATGGTTTTAGATCGGATAAAAAAAGTAAATGATATCAAACAACTAAACGAGGAAGAACTGGCAGAGCTACAGGAAGAAATCCGTGATTTTCTGGTGGAAAATATTGCAAAAACCGGAGGACATCTGGCATCGAATCTGGGTGTGATTGAACTGACGATGGCGCTTCATCTGTCATTTGACCTGACGAGAGACCGGATTATCTGGGATGTCGGACATCAGTCCTACACGCACAAGATTTTAACCGGGCGTAAGTTGGGGTTTGCCACTTTACGGCAGTATGGCGGGATGAGCGGATTCCCAAAGACGCAGGAAGACCCGGCGGATGCATTCAATACCGGGCACAGCTCCACGTCTATTTCCGCAGGACTTGGCATGGCGCAGGCAAGGGAACTGACCGGTGACAATTATTATGTGGTCTCTGTGATCGGAGACGGGGCACTGACCGGCGGTATGGCATACGAAGCAATGAACAATGCCTCCCGCATGAAAACCAATTTTATTATTGTGTTAAATGATAACCAGATGTCGATCTCCGAAAATGTGGGAGGAATGAACCAGTATCTGAATTCCTTCCGCACCTCGGATGCCTATCTGGATTTAAAAGACGGTGTGACCAATTCCCTAAACCGGATTCCGGTTGTGGGGGAACGGATGGTCAAACGGATCCGGAACGCCAAAAGCGGTATCAAACAGCTGTTTGTTCCGGGAATGTTTTTTGAAAATATGGGAATCACCTATTTAGGCCCGGTGGATGGCACCAACATAAAAGAAATCCGAAAAGTGCTTGCGGAAGCAAAGCGTGTGCGCGGTCCGGTGCTGGTTCATGTACGCACGATCAAGGGAGAGGGATATCTTCCTGCCGAGCGTCATCCGGCGCGCTTCCATGGAACGGGACCGTTTGACATTGACACCGGTGTTCCGCTGTATCATCAGGAAAAAGCGCATTACACGGATGTGTTTTCCACAGTCATGCGCAAAATGGGGGAGCGGGAGCCGAAGGTGGTTGCGATTACCGCAGCGATGGCAGACGGAACCGGTTTAAAGAGATTTAAAAATCTTTTTCCGGAACGTTTTTTTGATGTGGGAATTGCAGAGGAGCATGCGGTGACGTTTGCGGCCGGTATGGCAAAGGCGGGACTCAAACCGGTATTTGCGGTGTATTCTTCCTTTTTACAGCGTGCCTATGACCAGGTATTACATGATGTGTGTGCACAGAATCTCCCGGTTGTGTTTGCCGTAGACCGTGCAGGATTAGTCGGAAAGGATGGCGCCACGCATCAGGGAATTTTTGACCTGTCGTATCTGTCAAGTATTCCGAACCTGACGGTTATGGCTCCGAAAAACAAATGGGAGCTTTCCGATATGCTTAAGTATGCGATTGCTGCAGAGGAACCGGTGGCGATCCGTTATCCGCGCGGAGAAGCCTGCGATCTCTGGAAAGATCAGCGGGCACCGATTCAAAAAGGCTGTGCGGAAGTACTCGCCGAGGGTACAGAGGTTGCACTTTTTGCAATCGGTTCGATGGTGGAAACCGCCTGGCAGGTAAGAAAAAAACTGGCAGAAAAAGGAATCCCGACAACGGTGGTAAATGCAAGATTTGCCATGCCACTGGATAAAAACTGCCTGCGGAAACTGGCAGAATCCCATCCGCTTCTTGTGACGATGGAAGAGAACGTGGCAAGCGGGGGATTTGGAGAGCATGTGGCTGCATTTCTGGAGGAAGAAGCACTGCATACAAAGGTCCTCAGGATTGCAATTCCTGACTGCTTTGTGGAACATGGAAGTGTTGGCGAATTAAAAAAAGCACTGGGACTGGATGCAGATTCCGTGACGGAAAAAATATTAGCAGAATTACCGGAGGAATTATGAAAGAACGATTGGATGTACTTCTTGTAAAACGTGGTCTGGCACCATCGCGGGAAAAGGCAAAGACCATGATTATGGAAGGCAATGTATTTGTCAACAATAACCGGGAGGATAAGGCGGGAAGCACTTTTGCAGAGGATGCTCCGATTGAGATCCACGGAAATACATTGAAATATGTCAGCCGCGGCGGTCTGAAACTGGAAAAAGCGATGACACATTTTTCCATTTCCTTAGATGGCATGGTGTGCATGGACATCGGTGCTTCGACGGGCGGGTTTACGGACTGCATGCTGCAGAACGGGGCAAAGAAAGTGTATTCCGTCGATGTGGGATATGGCCAGTTTGCATGGAAACTGCGCCAGGACCCAAGGGTTGTCTGTATGGAAAAAACAAACATCCGCTATGTCACACCAGAAGATATCGATGATGTGCTCGATTTTGCTTCGGTGGATGTCTCCTTTATTTCCCTGACCAAAGTGCTCCCGGCGGCACGCGCACTGTTAAAGGACGGCGGACAGATGGTATGTCTGATCAAACCACAGTTTGAAGCCGGACGAGAAAAAGTGGGAAAGAAAGGCGTGGTACGTGATAAGGCCGTTCACGAGGAAGTGATCGAGAGGATCATTACCTTTGCATTGGAAAACGGATTTTCGGTACACCATCTGGAATACTCACCGATCAAGGGACCGGAGGGAAACATCGAGTATCTCGTGCATATTGAAAAATCGGACGAAGCAATAAAGGAGGAATCCGTGGATATTCACGCAGTTGTGGAAGCAGCACACGGAGAATTGGATAAGTAGATGCGTAAATTTATGCTGATCACGAACCGGTACAAAGATCGTGATCTGACACTCTCAAACGAAATTGTCTCGTACATACAACAAAAGGGCGGCAGTGCTGCAATCTGTGTCAGCAATGTGGAGGATGATAACCAGAAAGATTTTGCACTTTCCGAGATTCCGGCAGACACGGAATGTATCCTTGTTCTCGGCGGAGACGGCACGTTAATCCGCGCAGCAACCAAGGTGGAGGCGCTGCAGATTCCGCTGATCGGTGTCAACCTTGGGACGCTGGGGTATCTGTGTGAGCTTGAGGAAGCTACCGTATTTCATGCCATCGACTGTCTGATGCAGGATGATTGCATCATGGAAGAGCGGATTGTTCTGACCGGCGAAAAAATTGGCGGAAACGGCGCACATATGGCATTGAATGATGTCGTGATCCACTGGTCCGGGGATCTGTCCATGCTGCTTTTAAATGTGTATGTCAATGGGGAATATCTGACAACTTACCACGCAGATGGCGTGATTGTTGCGACACCGACCGGTTCCACGGGGTATAATCTTTCCACCGGAGGTCCGATCGTGGACCCGAAAGCAAGGGTACTTCTTCTGACACCGATCAATGCACATGACTTAAACTCCAAAAGCATTGTGTTTGGAGCGGAGGATGTTGTGGAGATCGAGATGGGAAGCAGACGGTTTCAAAAGGACGAGACGGCATGTGTCAGCTTTGACGGGGACACACCGGAGCATCTGCACGTGGGAGACCGTGTGCGGATTGCACAGGCACAAAGTACCATCTGGATCTGCAAAATCAGTAACCAGAGTTTCCTGGAAATACTGAGGAAAAAGATGAGACCGTAGGACGCAAAGGAGGACATATGAAAACAACACGACAGGCAAAGATACTCGAATTGATTCAGAAAAAAGATGTGGAAACACAGGAAGAATTGTCCGCATATCTCGAAAAAGAAGGGTTTCAGGTTACCCAGGCAACCGTATCCCGTGATATCCGTGAACTGAAGCTGACAAAGATTTCGACCGACAACGGCAGACAAAAATATGCGGTGATTACGGACGCGGATTCCAATATGATGGAAAAATATGCAAGGGTTCTCAGGGAAGGATTTTTGTCCGTGGATGCTGCGGAAAATATTGTTGTGATCAAAACCGTGTCCGGTATGGCGGGAGCCGTTGCGGCTGCAGTAGATGCCATGCGTATGCAGGAGATTGTCGGCTCACTTGCGGGAGACGACACGATTCTGTGTGTGATCCGTACGTCCGATGACGCGGTGCACATCATGAAAAAGCTTCGGAAAATTGTAGAACAGTAATAAAAATGCTTCGGAAAAGTAGAAGGAGAATGTATGTTACAAAATCTACATGTGAAGAACCTTGCCCTTATCACAGAGACAGAGGTAGAATTTAAAGAAGGACTTAATATTTTGACAGGAGAGACCGGTGCCGGTAAATCCATCATCATTGGTTCGGTTGCACTGGCACTCGGAGAGAAGGTTCCAAAGGAACTGCTCCGGGATAACGAAGAGACCGCACTTGTGGAGCTGGTCTTTTCGGTTGAAAACCCAAAGGTTCTGGATGCGATCCGGCAACTGGGCATAGAAACAGAGGATGAAACAGTAATATTAAGTCGTAAGATAACTTCCGGAAGGGCAATTGCGCGGATCAATGGAGAAGCAGTGTCTGCTTCCCGGTTAAAAGAGGTGGCGTCTTTGCTCATCGATATTCACGGACAGCATGAGCACCAGTCCCTTCTTTCCAAAAAGAAACATCTGGAAATCCTCGATGCCTATGCAAAAGACGCGCTGGGAGAAAAAAAAGAGCGTCTTGCTGCCTGTTATCAGGAATACCGGAAACTGAAAAAAGAGTGGGAGTCCTCGTCTTTGGATACCGAGGAGCGCGCCAGAGAGTTGTCGTTTCTTGCGTATGAAGTAAAGGAAATCGAAGAGGCACAGCTTTCCGTCGGGGAGGATACCCGGCTGGAAGAACAGTATCGTAGATTTGCAAACGCAAAAAAGATCATGGATGCCATATCGGCTGCCGGTGCAGCTACCGGGGGAGACGGCGGTACCGGAGAGAATGCATCGGAACTTATCAGCCGTGCCCTGCGGGAAGTCAGTTCGGTTTCGGCATATGAGGAGCGCATTGCGCAGATGGAACAGATGCTTACCGATATTGATAATCTGCTGAGCGATTTCAATCATGAGATTTCTTCCTACCTGTCGGGGGAGGAATTTGATGACGAAGTCTTTTATCAGACCGAAAAGAGGCTTGATGAGATCAATCACCTGAAATCCAAGTATGGAAATACGATGGAAGAGATTCTGCAGTCAGCGGAAGAAAAAACAAAGCGTATTGCCGTATTACAGGATTATGATAAATACTTAAATGATCTTTTAACTTCCATGAACCGGAAGAAAGAAGAATTGGACGGGCTGTGTGCAGAGGTTTCCGGAATCCGGAAGAAAGCGGCAAAGGGATTGACGAAAGCGATTGCACAGGCACTTGAAGATCTGAATTTTTTAGATGTGCAGTTTACGATGGAATTCCGGAAGACGGAGTACAGTGCCGGAGGCTGGGATGAGGCAGAATTTATGATCTCCACCAATCCGGGAGAACCGTTAAAGCCTCTGGGAAAGGTCGCTTCCGGCGGAGAACTTTCCCGTATTGCGCTCGCGGTCAAGACCGTCATGGCGGATACGGATGAGATTCCGACGTTGATCTTTGATGAGATTGACAGTGGAATCAGCGGGCGTACGGCACAGATGGTATCGCAGAAGATGAAACTGCTGGCAAAGACGCACCAGATCATCTGCATCACTCATCTGCCGCAGATTGCTGCCATGGCAGATGCCCATTTCCTGATTGAAAAATCGGTGGAGCATGCGTCCACGGTTTCCCGGATTCATCCGCTGCGGGAAGAGGAAAGTATCGAGGAACTGGCGCGGATGCTTGGCGGCGTGGAGATCACGGATACGGTTCTACAAAACGCACGCGAGATGAAACGTCTGGCAGAAAAATACGAATAGATAAAACCAAAGTCCGCATACTAAAGGTATCCGAGAAGATAGGAGAACCTTTGGCATGCGGTCTTTTTATATGCGTATATTCAAAAATATTATCTGTATTTATGTTCTGGCGCTGTGCTGCTTTGCCTATGCCACCATGATACATGCCATTCCCGATCATGTATACGTGCAGGAGGGGCAGAAACTGGAACTGGACAAAAAAATTCCGGTCACACTGGCAATGTCCACAAAACCGCAATCCGTTATGGCACAGATCGGGGAGCGGACGTTTCAGGCAATGAAGCAGGAACGGGCAGTGGAGACGTGCAGCCAGCTGAAGCAGGGGGAATATACACTGACCTGCTATCTGTTTGGCATCCTTCCCATGAAAGAGGTGCAGGTTTCCGTGGTGAACGGAAAATCTTTATACGTGAGCGGACAGGTGGTGGGCATTTACGGGGCTGCCCAGGGAGTACTGGTGCTGGGATCCGGCCCGGTGGAAACTGTGGACGGAAGCAGCCGGCAGCCGGCAGAACACATTGTATTTCCGGGGGATTATATTACTGCTGTAAATGGAAAAGCGGTCACGAAAAAAGAAGAACTGATGGAGCGGATCAATCAGTACGGGGAACAACCGGTGGTGTTGACCCTGTGGCGTGGAGCCGAGCAGATTCAGGTATCGGTGGAGCCGGTTGAGGCAGCAGAACACAAAGGCTATCGTCTGGGACTCTGGGTGAAAGATGACATGGCAGGGATCGGCACGCTGACCTATTTTGATCAGGACGGAAACTTCGGGGCACTGGGACACGGAATCGGAAACGGACAGACCAAAGACCTGCTCCGTCTGTCAGACGGCCGGCTGTACAAAGCACAGGTGCTCGGTATCAAAAAAGGTGTCCGGGGAACACCGGGAGAGCTGGAGGGAGTTGTCTATTATGGGAAAGACAACCAGATCGGAGAAGTGTCCAGCAATACACAAATCGGTATCTATGGCACGTTGACGAAAAACTTCCGGGAAGAAAAGAAAAACGAAAGTCTGTTGTGTCCGGTCGGTTACAAACAGGAGATTCAGACAAAGGATGCGGTAATTCTGTCGGATGCGTCCGGGGAACTGCAGTCATATCGCATCGTAATTGATGATCTTGATTATACACCGGGAGATAAAAATAAGGGAATCCGTTTTCATGTGGAGGATGAGAATCTGCTGAAGCTGACCGGCGGAATCGTGCAGGGACTCTCCGGAAGCCCGATCCTGCAGGATGGAAAACTGATCGGTGCCGTGACCCATGTGCTTGTTAACGATCCAACGAAAGGATATGGCATTTTTGTGGAGGAAATGACGGCAAATAAAATAGGACAAAAGACCTAGATGTGAAATTTGCACAAAAAAAGAAACGGTAAAATGCAATAAAGTTATATTTTATACATGAAAAAGGATTGCAATAGAGAACAAAAAAGGTTATAATAATCATTAATTGCTCGAAATTATTCGAAAATAATAAATGTTTAACGTAGTGGGAGTATTACATGGATAAGTTGGTAGGGTTTGCCCGGAAGAAGCGACTGGGCGATCTGCTTGTGGATGCAGGAGTCATTTCGCAGGATCAGCTGGTAAAAGCGTTACAGGTCCAGAAAACAGAAAAACAGGGAGAGCGTCTCGGAGTGGTACTGATAGATCTGGGGTTTACAGACGAAAAACAGATCGTAGAGGCACTGAAGGCACAGCTGAAAATACAGAGTGTCGATCTGTCAACCCTGCGCATCCCGGAGGAAATCATCCGGCTTTTGGACGAGGCAGTGCTGCGGAAGTATAATCTGATTCCGTTTAAGTTCAATGAGAAAAATCCCAATCTTTTGTGCGTGGCAATGAGCGATCCGCTGGATATCCGGGCGATGGACGATGTTTCCATCATTACCGGGTGTCAGGTGGAGCGTTTTGCTGCAACCCCGAGTGATATTGCGGCAGCCATCGACCGCTACTATGGAAATGCAGAAGCCCTGCGTGTGGCAGAACAGTATACAAGGGAAAAGCAGGAACAGGCAAAAGCCAGGGCAGCCCTAGATCCCGGGAGTGGAAACGATGAGAACAATGTCCAGCAGGCACCGATTGTCAAACTGTTAGGACAGATCATCGAGCAGGCGGTCCACAGGAGAGCCAGCGATATCCATATCGAGCCGATGGAAAACCAGGTGCGGATCCGGTTCCGTGTGGATGGCGTGCTGCACGAAGCCATGCGGCACGACATCAGCCTGCATGCCGCACTGATCGCAAGAATCAAAATTGTCAGCGGACTTGACATTTCCGAAAAGCGCCGCCCACAGGACGGTCGTGCGACCAGCATTGTGGACCGGCAGGAATACGACATCCGTGTGTCCGTGCTTCCGACCGTCTACGGGGAAAAGGTCGTTATGCGTCTCGCACAGAAAAAAGCACTGACATTGGACAAGCGGGATCTGGGATTCCCGGAGGACGAATTAAAAAAATTTGACCACATCCTAAGCCATCCGAACGGGCTTATTCTCGTCACGGGACCGACCGGAAGCGGTAAGTCCACGACATTATATACTGCATTAAATGAATTAAACGTAGAAGGTGTCAATATCATCACGGTAGAAGATCCGGTTGAGGCGAACTTAAACGGGGTCAACCAGGTACAGGTAAACGAAAAGGCGGGACTTACCTTTTCCTCGGCACTGCGTTCCATCCTGCGTCAGGATCCGGACATCATCATGATCGGGGAGATCCGTGACCAGGAGACCGCAGAGATTGCGGTAAAGGCATCCATCACCGGACATCTGGTGGTCAGCACCTTACATACAAACAGTTCGGCAAATACCATCACCCGTCTGGCAGATATGGGAGTGGAAAACTACCTGATTGCGGATTCCGTGGTCGGAGTAATCGCCCAGCGTCTGGTGCGCCGGGTCTGTCCGGCATGCGGAATTGTCCGGGAGGCAACCGCAGGGGAGAAAAAAATACTCGGCATAAAGGATCCCGCCAGAAGGATCAATGTCCGCACACCGGGGCACAAAGAATGTGTCCGCTGCGGCGGAACCGGATACTATGGAAGAATCGGTATTTATGAGATCATGCCGGTCACGGCAGACCTGCGGCAGGCGATCAACCGCGGGGAGAATGCGGATGTGCTTGAGGAGATCGCACTAACACATGGCATGAAAACGCTCCGCATGAGTGCCATTGATTACGCACTGCGCGGAATCACCACCGTCGAGGAAGTGCAGCGTGTGGCATACGATGACGAAGAGGATTAAATAAAACAGGGAAGGGAAGGCAGCAAAACAGATGGAATTGTCAATGTATACGCTTCTTTCGATAGCAAAAGCGCATCATGCGTCCGACTTACATATTACCGTGGGGGTACGGCCGAAGTGCAGGATCAGCGGAACACTTTATGAAATGGACGGATTTGAGAGACTGACACCGGCTATGACCAAAGAACTGGTGGAATCCATGTTTGGACCGAAACAGAAGGCAACCATGGAGGCCACTGGTGAAGTGGATTTTGCCTATACCGATACCCGTGTGGGGCGATTCCGTGTCAATGCATTTCACCAGAGGGGGTCGTATGCTGCAGTTCTTCGTATTGTGGCAAGTGATATTCCAACACCGGAAGCACTCGGTATTCCGGAAGCTGTGCTTGGATTGACAAAGAAAAAGAGAGGGCTGGTTCTTGTGACGGGACCAACAGGAAGTGGTAAATCAACCACGCTGGCCTCTTTGATTGATGTCATAAACAAAGAACGGAATGAACATATCATTACATTGGAAGATCCAATTGAGTATTTACATAAACACAATCGGTCAATTGTAAACCAAAGAGAAATTGGCCTTGATACGGATTCCTATGGAAATGCGCTCCGTGCAGCACTCCGTGAGGACCCGGATATTATCCTTGTGGGAGAGATGAGAGATTTTGATACGATTTCCACCGCGATTACGGCGGCAGAGACCGGACATCTGGTATTTTCCACATTGCATACCATTGGTGCGGCACCAACGATCGAGCGTATTGTTGATGTGTTTCCACCGCATCAGCAGAACCAGATCCGTTCCCAGCTGGCATCGGTTTTGGAAGCTGTTATTTCGCAGCAGCTTCTGCCTACGATTGATGGAAAATCCCGTGTGGCGGCATTTGAAGTCATGCTCGGTACCCCGGCGATCAAAAACCTGATCCGGGAGGATAAGGCACACCAGATTCCATCCATCATGCAGACAAGTAAGAAGATTGGCATGCAGACGATGGATGATTCCTTATTCAGCCTGTATCTGAAACACAAAATCGATGCGGCAAATGCCGTAGAGTATGCACAGGATACAGGAAACATGCAGCAGAAGCTGTTTTAAAAAGGAGTTAAGACATGGCAAGTTATAAATACGAAGTGGTCGGGGCCGATGGAAAACCAAAAACCGGCACCATCGAGGCCATGAACATGGAAGTCGCTTCGGCAGAACTCAAATCCGGCGGCAACACCATCGTTTCCATCGCAAGAGCCAACGCATTTAACAAAGATCTCGAAATCCATATCGGAAAAGCCGTCAGCGTCCGCGAAATGAGCGTATTCTGCCGCCAGTTTGAGAGCGTATTAAATGCCGGCGTGACCGTCGTCGAGGCACTCGACATGCTATCCGAGCAGACCGAGAACAAACCGTTTGCCAACGCAATCGCAGAAGTGCGGGATTCCGTACAGCGCGGGGAGACCCTCGCCGTTGCGATGGCGGAGCACCCGAAGATTTTTCCGAATCTCATGGTGCAGATGGTTGCCGCCGGGGAATCCTCCGGTGGCCTGGATAAAGCATTCAGCCGTGTGGGAAGTCAGTTTGAAAAAGAAGCCCACATGAAGGGGCTGATCATCAAGTCGGCGATTTATCCGGTCATCCTGATTCTTGTTATTATCGTTGTTGTAGCCATCATGATGATTAAGATTGTGCCTACCTTTACTTCCCAGTTTGACGAAGTCGGCGGAAAACTGCCGGGCATCACGCTTGCAGTCATGGCAGTCAGTGATTTCTTTGTGCACAGCTGGTATTTTATTGTTGCCATCATCGCAGGGATTGCCATATTTATCCATGCGTGGAAAAAGACAGAGAGTGGGGCACATATATTGGGAAAATTTATTCTAAAGGTACCGCTGGTCGGCCCGCTCAGCATCAAGACGGCATCCTCGCGCATGACGCGAACACTGTCCACACTGATGGGCTCCGGTGTCCAGCTGGTGGATGCACTCGGGCTTGTGACCGAGATGATGGGGAATGCCGTGGTTAAGCAGGCATTAAAAGATGCGACCGAAGAGGTCAGCCGTGGAATCCCGCTCTCGAAGCCGCTGGCAGATTCCGGGGTCTTTCCACCGATGGTCTACCATATGATAGAGATCGGGGAGGAAACCGGTAATATGGAAGACATGCTCGACAAAGTCGCAGCATATTATGATGAAGAGGTGGAGTCGGCGACCGAGGCACTGCTTGCCGCAATGGAACCGCTCATCATCATTGTGATGGCAGTTATTGTGGTGCCGATCGTCCTTGCGATCATGATGCCGATGTACAGTCTGTACGACAGCATCGGAGCCTGACCGCAGGCAGAAGAAGGGTTGTTACATGTCTGCCATGAGACATGTGATGATAGATACATAAAAATATATTCAAAAAAGGAGAACAAAGGGTATGAAGAAAATTATGGAACTGCTTCAGAACATGAAAGCAAAGAATGAAAAGAAGGATAACAAAGGTTTCTCTCTCGTAGAGTTGATTATCGTTATCGCTATTATGGCAATTTTGGTAGGTATTGTTGGCACACAGGTACTTCCTTATATCAACAAATCTAAGGAATCGAAAGATTATCAGATTATTAACAGCTATGGAACCGCTGCGACAACTGCGTATACTTCCGCAGCAGAAAAAATAACTGCTGAGACAACAATTACAATGTATACAGAACCTTCAGATGCAAATGAAAAAGAAGTCTATAATGAAATTATCAGTCTTACAGGATACAAAGATTTAAAGGCTCTTAAGGATAAGATGGGATCTAAGAAGGGAAAGAATATTACAAAAATCGTTATTACTATTAATCCAACAGATACAGATTCAGCCAATGCAAAGGCAAAAACAATTGTTACTCAGGCATATAGTACAGGAAATGATGCAAAGGGTACAGAAGGAAAATTCCTTGATCCTGTTGTAACGCAACTTTAATATTTATTTTATAATATTAGGAGAAACAAATGCCAACCCAACTTACGATTTTTCTTTACATTGTTATATTTTTATACGGAATCGTCATCGGCAGTTTCTTAAACGTGCTGATCTTCCGTATCCCGAAAAAAGAGAATATCGTGCAGTCCTCGCACTGTATGAACTGCGGGCGTAAGCTGGGCTGGCGGGACATGGTTCCTGTATTTTCCTACATAATTCTTCGGGGCAGATGCCGGCAATGTGGTGCTAGAATTTCCATACAGTACCCATTAATCGAGGCTCTGAATGGTGTGCTGTATGTGATCGTTTTCATGGCGAACGGTTTCACGTTCAGCAGCGTACTGTATTGTCTCATGACATCTGCTCTGATTGTGATTGCGGTTATCGATGAGAGAACCTATCAGATACCGATATCCCAGAACCTGTTTCTGGGACTTCTCGGTATCATCATGACCGTGTATGATTTCCGGCATATCCTGTCCCATATCATCGGGGCAGTCATTGTCAGCCTGTTTTTGTATGGCCTGTATTATTTCTCCTCCGGCAAAGCAATCGGTGGGGGAGACATCAAACTCATGGCATATGCAGGCCTGCTTTTAGGTGCAAAAAACATTATTTTTGCATTTATTCTTGCATGCATTCTTGGCTCCGTCATCCATACCATCCGCATGAAAGTAAGCAAGCGAAACAACCTGCTTGCACTCGGCCCGTACCTTTCGGCAGGCATATTCATCGCCGCACTCTGGGGCAGCCGTTTCTGGACCTGGTATCTCGGCATGATGGGCATTTATTAAAACATGGCAGGAACTGCTACGTATGGCATAATTAAAAAAGTAAAGTTTTTCTTATTCCTGTGGCGAATTTTGAACATCCTTCCTATTCGCCATCTAAATTTTACATCACAACATAACGATGGAAAATGTATGAAAGCCAATTAGCACACGCGATTTTTCTCGAGGGGGGATAATTGTCTTTCATACATTTTCCAGCACAACTGCTAGAAAATATAAAGGAGAAAATGAAAATGGTCAAAAGAGTAGTAAGTATTGAGGCCGGTGTATGGTGGACAAAAGTCGCACTGGTCGATTACCGCAAGAAAAATCCGCCGGTACATAAAGCGTTTGCGTTCCGCACCCCGGAACATGCGGTGGAAGATGGCTATATCCGCGATAAAGAAGCATTTGCATCGGCATTAAAGGCCGAACTAAGCAGACACGATATCCATGAGAAGGAAGTTGTATTTACCCTTTCCTCCTCTAAGGTTGTCACCCGTGAGGTCATGATCCCGTTTGTCAAGGACAATAAGATCATGGGAATCATTGAGGCACAGATCCGTGATTACTTCCCGATGGATGTGAGCAATTACACCATTAGTTACAGCAAGATGGACGTGGAGGAAGAAGACGGAAAGAAGATGCTTAAGCTGCTTCTCGTTGCAATTCCGGATAACCTTTTAAACAACTATGTGACCTTTGCCGAGCTGGCAGGGCTTAAGGTGGAGACGTTTGACTATATCGGAAACGGAACGGTACAGCTTTTGTGTGACAGTTTTCTGGAAAATGCCGTGGTCGTGCAGCTGGAAGAACAGGCAACGGTCATCAGTATTCTGGAAAATAAAAAACTGGTCTTTCAGCGTGTGACACCGTATGGCTATGGAGCCACGATCACGATGGTGATCGACCATCCGGTGCTTGGCATTGACGATGAGGAGAAAGCACTTGATTTCCTTTTAGAACACAATGTGATATACAACCGTCCGACGATTCCGGAGATGGGAAACCAGGAGGAGATGAAGCGTCAGCAGGCTCTGGCAGAAGAGGCATATGAGGATCTGGCGGAGTCCCTGCGGTATCATCTGCGCATTGCAAACACGGCGGTTGAGTATTATCAGAACCAGGTCAAACAGGAATTTGTCGGGAATGTCTATCTGGTTGGCGATGGTTCCCGTTTTGCAGGCATGCACAAACTGTTTGCACAGGAACTTCCGCTTCCGCTGCAGGAAATTGATTTCACGAAGGTCATCGATTTACGGAGCGGAAAAAACAAGGCGGCTGAGGGGACGGTAACACCGGATGCGGCATCTTCCGGGACGAGACCGAAGGCGGCAACGGCTGTCGGTTTCCTTTCGGTCATCGGTGCGGCGGTTCATCCGATTGATGCCAGGCCAAAGGACATGCTTGTGGCAGATTCCAAAAAGAACGACCTGCACACGGCATATGTGATTCTGGCGGGGGCAGTGCTGGTAAGTGTCCTGCTGATTCTCGGTTCCGGTGTGCGTCAGCTGCTGGCTTATCGTGAGCACCGCAACCTGACCAAACGGATCAATGATCTTTCCTATGTGCAGGAGACGTATGACGATTACGCGCGGGTACAGGCGGAGGAACAGGTGTATGAGAAACTGGATCTTGCCACCATCACGAAAAATGAGCAGCTGTATCCGCTGATTGCGCAGCTGGAAAATGAACTTCCGACAACCATCCATGTAAAAAACATCCAGACGGACGGTTCGCTGGTAACGCTGAATATGGAGGCAGACCGGAAAGTTACGGTCGGACAGATGCTTTTGAATTTTGCGGATGTGACGCTGCTTGAAAATCTTTCGATTCCGTCCATGTCGGAGGAGTCCGATGAAGACAGCGGCACGGTGACGTGGACGTATACGTTAAATGCTTATTATACCGGCGCATTTCTCGGGGAGGATGGGCATCTCATAAAAGAAGCGGTTCCGTCTGCGGATACCGATGCCGATGCCGATACCGATACAGACAGCGTGGAAGGAGAGGAGCAGACCAATGAATAGAATTAAAATTTCAGATTCCGACAAGCGGCTGCTGCTCATTTTCTGTGCGATTGTCATAGTGGCATGTTCGTATTTCTTTATTTTCAGTAAGGGAATGAGCAAGGCAGCGAAGATTGAAGAACAGAATACGGCCGATCAGGCAAAAGTGCAGCAGATGGAACAGATGGAGGCAGGACTTCCGAAGGTAAAAGAAAATATCCAGCTGATGGTAAAAAAGCAGAAGACGATTATCAGTACGTATCCTTCTGCAATGACAACCGAGAAGGCTATTGAGTCGTTACAGGCGTATGAGGATAACAGCAGCGATTTCCATATTACGGACATTACGTTTACCATGAACCAGCCGCTTGCTGTGGATGTGCAGACCGATGGCACGGACACGGCTGCAGGAACGGATGCTTCTTCCACTACCGCACCGGATGCAGAGGCATCTTCTACATCCGAAAGCCAGAGTGAGGAGAGCACACAGGGGGCAGATGCAGCAGAACAGGAAACGACAGGACCAGAGCAAAAAGAGGTCCGGGGATATTATGCCTCTATCGGTATCCGCTATGAGGCAGGCTATGCCGGATTAAAGGAAATGATCGCTTATGTCAACAATTTTAAGGATCGTACAACGATTTCACAGTTTACGGCAAATTATGATGATTCCACCGGAAAATTAAACGGGGAGATGACCCTGAATATGTACTATCTGGAGAACACCGGAAAAGAGTATGTTCCACCGGTATTCCCGAATATGTCAAAAGGCGTGATGAGTATTTTTGGCAGAAGCACATCGCTTGAAACCGCACCGTAAAACGGATGGGAAGGAGGTCCGCAGATGAAGAGACAACCGAATAACAATGGTGGATTTTCCCTGCTGGAAGTCATCCTTGCCATGGCAATTCTTGCCATTATTTCCATTCCGCTGCTGTCTTATTTTACGCAGTCCATGAAGTACAATGCGATGATGGCGGACAAACAGCATGCAACCAATCTGGCGCAGGAAGTGCTGGAGGATTTAAAAAACCAAAAAGAGCTGGCTGTGGTGACGACAGGGGCAGGATTTCGTGTTCCCTATCTGGAAGGAAAGGGCTACACCCTGCTCAGTGAGACTCCGGCGGCTGCCCCGGCACCGGCATTTCAGGCGGAGAATGTGTACTACGCGGCGGCAGGCACTTCTGGCAGCACGTATGATGTCGAGGTTTCTGTCAGTACGGCTGCAGCTGAAAATGACACCAATATCCCACAGATCGAAGGGATTGATGACACAAAGGATGTCGTGGCACTGGAACATAACCAGCTGCAGGAAGCAATGACGTATTTTTCGGAAAAAAATATGACATATGCCGCTGCACATCCGGGGACGCTTCCGCTTGGGGATAGCGAACTGCAGGCGAAGATGAAGCGGAAATTTTCTGTTACGGCAGACAGTACGCATGTCCGGGTGGCATGCAGCTATACATGTGGGGAAACAGGCGATGAGGTATTGGGCATAGATCCTTCGGAAGTATACGAATGTAATGAGTTTGCAGAGGAAGACATCCGTGACGTGGAACATATTTACCTTATGTACCATGTGGCGCAGGACAGCGATACGATGGAGGTTACATACGCGGCCGGTGTGAACCCTAAGCTGGTGTTTGTATGCCAGAATATTGCGGATGTCAACAGCATCAGACCGGATTATAAGATGACGGTGTTGCCGCAGGGATGCCCGATGCCGTCTGTGGCATCAAACCTTGGCAACAAGTCGTATCCGGATGATCCGGCTGCGGTGACCAACAAGGGAGCAATTTATCAGGACAGCTTTAAGCTGCCGGCTGGGTCGGTTGCCCCTCTGGTGGCAAGCAGCGGGGGAGTGCGAAAGGTCGATCTGACGGTCTGTGTATATAAGAAAGGCAAGGGCGGAAACAATCCGGATAAGGAAAAGTACCGTTATATTACGGTCAGCACGTCGAAAGGAGAGTAGCGATGAAAGGAAACCGGTTCAAACAGGATAACCGTGGTGCCTCCCTGCTTGCCGTACTGGTTCTGATGGTTGTGGTAAGCCTGATTGCCGTGGTGATCACGAAGATTACGATTGTCAATATTGAGATGAAGGAAGTGGAACGCGGCACGAAGAAAAATTTCTACAGTGCGGATGAACTGATGGATAATCTGCGTGCCGGTGCAAGGGAACTTGCAGAGCAGTCACTGGAGAAAGCGTATGCGGATGTCCTTGAAAATTACCTGACGTATTCTGCTTCCGGAGGGGACGTGCAGAAAGTATTTGCCACCAGATATATGGACGGGCTGCAGAAGCAGTTTGCAGAAAACCACACAGATCCGGCAGTTGGTGCGTCGGATACCATGGACGCTTCCGGCAATGTGGCATACCGGGTTTCCGGCTATGATACGGATACGGTAAAAAGCTGCATCAAAGAAGCCGCAGACCAGGGATGTTATATCCCTGCCGCAGATCCAAAATATGAGGTGGATTACGGCGCAGGGACGTTTACGTTAAAGGGTGTGCAGATCCGGTATAGGGATGCACAGGATTATGAGACAACGATCAAAACCGACCTGGTGTTTTCCACTCCGAAGATGAATTTCTCCGGCAGGGGGCAGGTGCAGGAGTTTATGCGTTATGCGCTGATAGCCGACAGACAGATCAACATCGGGGCACAGAATGTGACAGTGGATGGCAGTGTGTATGCCGGGGCAGACGGAATTTATGCGTCCACGGGAGGAAACGGTACGATCAAGGGGAAGACGGTTCTTACACGCGGGGATATCGTGACGGAGAGCGGATCAGACCTGACGGTCGGGGACGGCAGTTCCTCGATCTGGGCGGAAAATATAAGGACATCGTCTGCCGGGACAAACGGTGCTTCCTCTATCCATATGAACGGAAATATGTATGTGGCGGATGATCTGGAACTGGCTGGCAGGGGGAGTTCCGTGACTTTGCAGGGCAATTATTACGGTTATAATTTTCAGAAAAATTATGGCGCACAGGATCCGGATTCCGCGAAAAAGGCGGAGTTTAGCAGTGCCATGATGGTCAATGGAAAAAGCAGCCATCTGGATATCAAAGGGTTGAATTACCTGCTTTTGGCAGGGCGGACGTTTATTTCGCGAAAGCTCGATGCCAGTAACGAGGATATTCTGATGGGCGAGTCCATCTCCGCGCGGACGAACCAGCTGGCATATTATGTTCCACTGGAATATGTGTCGGGAGATGGAAAAAGTCTGGATCAAAAGAAGTATGCGGCATATACCGGAATCAGTGAAAGTACGCTGAAAGGATATTTAAACAGCAGCCGGCAGGTGGTTCCCTATTATTTTCCGGGTGGGGTCTATTATTACCTGAATTTTAATTCGGAGAAGTCTGCGAATGACTTTTTTTCCGAGTATTATGTGAACAATCAGGGGAAAACGGCACAGTATGCCAATATCTATCTGGATGAGGATGCATTGATTGTGGATTCCAATACGATTATGACGTTTTCCGGGGACATTTTAAAACGGGCGGCTTCTGCAGATATGCTGGAGGTTGGAACGTATACGATTGCACCGGACAACTGGAAAGACAGCAGTGGTTTATACTGGAAGTACTGTTCAAAGCTTGCCGTGCGCTATAAGTCGCTGGAACTGGGACTGACGGATCAGGGGCAGGGAGTGACCGAAGACAATGTCCGTCTGACATCTACGGATGCCAGTGGGCATGAAGTGATTGACAAAACGGTAAATCCACTGTTTGACTATCTGATTGACCGGAGTGCATTTACCACAGAGGTGGAGAAACACAAGGCATCCCCGACGGCTTCGGAAACGGTGTATTCCCCGGCTGCGGATGTATACCTGATTGAAAATGCCGGAACTTATGCACTTCCAGCTACGGTTACAAAGGGAATTGTCATTGCAACCGGGGATGTCAGGGTGTCCGGCCAGTTTGAGGGAATGATTATTTCCGGTGGGGTGATCTCTTTTGATTCCAATGCTTCGGTACGGGGAAACAAGCTTTTGGTTTCCCAGCTGTTTACCGAGGACCAGAAACGGGATACTCCGCTGTTTTCCCAGTTTTTCAAAGGCTGTTCTTCCCTTGCGGCATCAAATATTTCCGGAAACCTTGATCTGGATTCTTATTTGAACTATGATAATTGGAAGAAGAACGGGTAAGGGGTGTGCCAATGAAGAAACGAAAACTTTTGGGGCAGAATGGAATTACGCTCGTTGAAATCATTATCGTTATTGCGATTATTGGCATTCTTGCAAGCACGTCTGTCATGATGATCGGGCATCTGCACTATGCCAATACGCAGAAGGTGGTAAGGACGCTGGATTCTTCGCTGGATGCGCTTCAGGTCAGGACGATGAGCAAAGCCGGCAGTTCTTATCTGTATATTTACAAGCTGGACAATGGATATTATACGCGTGTCCTGTCCGATAATCTGGGCAGTTTTGACGATACAAAGCTGACATCTGACGGGACGAAGCTGTGTAATAATACAATTAAAATCCGTAAGGACAGCAGCACCGGGGAGGAACTGACAGAACCGGGTGCCGGTGGGACATTTATTAAGATTGCCTATAAGAAAACGGCATTTTATGACGATTGTACAAATGTGAATGCCATTTATATTGATGGTGTCCCGGCATACACAATCCGGCTGGTGAAAGATACCGGCAGGCATTTTACGGAGCAGTAACTTTTTAAAGGGGGTGGCAGTGTGCCGAACGATCATAGGGGAATTACGCTTGTGGAACTGATTATCGCGATTGCAATTTCAACGGTTATTTTAGGCGCTGCAACGCTTTTCCTTGGAATGGCGCACAAAAATTATAACCACGCGTCTGCGCAGATTGATCTGCAGTCGGAGTCACAGATTCTGATGGAGCAGATCGGCATGTGGGTGATGGAAGGAAACCGGGTGGAGGAACTTGACCCATCCGTGTCCGGTGTCCGTGGGATCGCCATTTATACGATTCCGAACACCCCGTCGGTAACCAATCCGGCAGGTGCCGCAGCCCCGGAGGCTGCAAGCAAGCGGGTGATCTGGATCTCTGCAGGTGGAAAGAAATTATATACAAAGAAAATGGCTGTGGCAGATCCAAAAACCGATACAACGGTGATTTCTGCAGCTACGGATGAGGTGCAGGAAAATCTGATCGGCGAATATGTTACGGCATTTACCAGCACAGTAAATGCTTCCACGGAAAAGGCATCCGTTGCGGTTTCTTTTGATATGCAATATCTGGAACAGAAGTATACGATACAAAATGAATTCAAGCTGAGAAATGTACTCAGGTAAGGAAGGGGCGTTCGTATTGAAGATGGTAAGATGGCATCGGCAGAAAAAAAATAACGGAAACAGGAAAAAGAGAATTGCATCCGCAGTCTGTATGCTGGGGGTGCTTGTTGTCTGTCTTGGGGTTGTCGGGTACCGGAATAAATTAAAGGCGGATGAGAAACTTCCGGTGATGACAAGAGGAGTCGTTGACCAGATAGAGCAGATTCCGGAGTCGAAGCGCAACATTTACGATGCGAATGCCGCAGCGGCAAAGCTTGGAACAAAGGAAAACCCGTTTCTGATTCTTGAAATTGTGCCTTATGAGGAATACGCAGAGTTTGGATACCAGATCAGTGGATGTGAACCGGTAAATGTGGAAGAGATGCGTTATGGGGATGGGGATCTTACAACGGTTACATCCATAACCGGTGCAAAATACGAACAGAAAAAGGCTTATTTTTTCCCGGATGAGCCGGAAGGGGACATTTCAAAATATTCTGGAAATATGCGTGTCTGTGATGATGGCATGAAAGATGCAGAATATACCGGATACTATGAGCGCGTCAAAGATGGGGAAGGAACGTTTGTCCAAAAAATTGTAAAAGGGGAAGACGGAAATGAAAGCTTATCGTTTGTCAGACAGGATCATGGAAATATTATCTGGCATACAGTAAATGATTTCGAAAAATCGGATTATAAAGATCAGACATTTGATGAAAGGACGGATCGTGAACTTACCAATGAGGGCGACCGGATTTATACAAAAAGAAAAAGTACCGGTGATAAATCAAAGGATAATATCAATGTAACAGAGAATTACTATCTATATAAAAACAATGATTATTTTTTAAAGGACAGTATCGGCTGTAAAACACAGGAGGAAGCAGACAATTATTCGGTGATTATTAAAACGATTACACCGGAAGAGCTGAATGCACAGCCGAAATGGGCAGATTATGCGGATCTGTATGTGGTTTCCCCAAAGGTACATTCCGGGGGTGATAATATCAGAGAGATCTGGAAAAAACACAACAGGTACGGAAAGCATTCGTCTGTTTCTTCGTATACGGATGGATTTAATGGATCGAAAGATATCAGCTGGGATGTTGTCAAGAAAATGTATAAGAAGATCAATCAGGAGGAGAACTATGCCCCGATTTTTATGGATTCCGGGGTGTATATAGCTACACAGGGATCTTTAAGTGGGGAAAAATCGGTTACGTTTCATATTTTGGACTGGAATATGAATCCAACCATTTATACTTATACCGATACGGGCTATAACAATAATATGTATAAACTGGCAGTCATGCTGTTTTCCATGGATTCTGAACTGTTTCAGCGGTTGTATCTGGATGGAGAAGATGCCTTGATTCAAAAGAAAGAAATTAATGGAGTTGAGACTGGTGTGTTTACTGCACAGACGGGCGATGCGCAGACATACTGGTCTATGTTTACATTTCTTCCGTCCGATGTGGATGGACGTGTGATCGGCGAGAACTGGTACCATTACTGGACGAAGCAGGATAAATGGGAGAAGTATATGACTGCCGGAAATATTTCTACCGATGAAAATCAGGGATATTTAAATGGCAGACTGTTTGTGTTTAAAGGGGATACAACTTCCACACAGGCATTTGGCACGGGGACGGTTCCGGCATCGGATTCGAATTCTAAGTTTACGGATTTTAAGGAATTTACGGGAAATGATCCCAAAGCGACACCGGCAGATGCAGTCCGTTATATTCTCGGATATAAAACATCAAAGGATCATGTGGATGGAGAACTGCGGATATTGGATATTGAGCCATGCTATGACCGAAAGAACGGATACTCTCTGAAAAAGAGTTATATCCAGCTTATGATTCCGAATTTTATCGGGGATATTAAGATTACCCATATGACTACGGCAGAGTTTATTGGTTCCACGGAGGATCTAAACAGCAAGTACAACATGATTTATCTTGGGCTGGATCAGGGCGCTTACAATCTGGTAGAAAAGGATGTAACCTATAAAGATGCAGATGGCAACGTGAAATGGATCAAAGAGAATCAGACGGTGTGGAATGATACTTCCATGAATGGAAAAATATATTTCCATACCGGAGATAAAATGACCAGTGCAGAGTATAGCAGGTCAGACGGCATAAGCCGTTCGGTCAAGTTCCTGTGGGCTGGAAGCGGAAATAATGTTATAGAGGATACGACACTCCGTTTCCCGGGAAATGACACTACAAAGATTAAGAAAGCGGAACTGGAGAACTTTTTACATGCCGGTTATCCGGTTGTTGCGGTTGATGACCTCTATCGCCTGTCCGATAAAATAGATGCCGGTTCAAACCTTGCGGATCTGGTCAGGGAGAGTAAGAAGGAAAAGAAAACCATTTACCAGACGTCAGATACCAATGGGCTGATTGCAAAGGTAAAAGAGGTCTGTCCGAAAATTACGTTTACAAAACTGCCAAATGAATATCAGGGAACGACTTCGTCTGAGGGGAAAAATGATACGTCTGTTTCCGTAGATGACAGTCAGGCAAATTATCTGGATGTGGACGGTTTTGGCAGATCAAAACTTGATTTTGGTTTTCAGGTGACGGATGTGCCATCCGCACAGTATCAGTGTAAAGTTTATATTGACCAGAATCAGGATGGTAAATTTGAAGAGGGGCTGGCAGATGTGGATGGCTCCGGGGATGCGGATGATTCGGATGATACAGGGGAAGTTTATTATGAGGGAGATGTTTTTACGGCAGGAGACGGGGAACAGAACATTACACCGGTAAAACTTTCCAAACTGTACTTCGGGCTGATCCAGTGGAAGATTGTTGTATACCGCAAGGATAATCCGGACATTCATTTTACACGTACCGGCTGCTCGGTTGCAAAAAACCAGACCGGACAGAAACGGGAGATTAAGGTGCTTCAGATTATGCCGGATACGCATACTGAAAATAAGGGGTATCTGAATCTGGAAGAAAATACGCTGTTTACGAAATATTATAATGCATTGAATGATTATAAAATTTCCGTGGTAACGACTACGGTTTCTGATTTTCAGAAGAATTATTTCGGGGAGAAATTTGTGTATGATTATTCCAGGGATATTTCAGCCCAAAAAGGAAACGAAAATCCAGCTAAAATGTCGAAAAAACAAAAGGAACTGTATAATACATACAATATGTTTATTCTGGGATTTGGCGATACGTTCCATAAGGTAAATATGTCGAATAAAAACGGTGCGATTGATTTCCTGAAATATTTTATCGCCTCTGGAAAAAGTGTTTTGTTTACGCATGATTTTACTTCTATGCATAATGTGAACAGTGGGGATTTCGGATATTCTGCCAATACATATCTGCGTGATGTCATGGGAATGAACCGGTATAAAGCTGTGAGTGGGAAGCTGACCGAGAGCGAACGAAAGGAACTGCTGGCTTATCAGGCGAAACATAAGTATGATACAATGACCCAGACAACAGTTGGCAGCGACGGTACACTTTCTACAACGGCACTTGGTAATACCCAGGGATTTACTTACTATGCCATGAAACGTCTGGGATGGGAAAAGAAAAATACGGATCAAATAATTCCATACCGGTATATGATCAGAAGTTATAAAAATGATGAATATATCTGTGGCGTGAATAACAATAACGTGAAATTGACAGGATTTAACAATAATAATGACCTGACAACGCGTGCAACGAAGACAAATACGGGACAGATTACGGAATATCCGTTTAAAATTGACGAAACACTTAAAATTGCATCAACGCATGGGCAGTGGTATCAGCTGGACATGGAAGATCCGGAAGTTACGGTCTGGTACTGTCTTTCGGATAATGAGAACGGAGATCCGTGTGCATGGGCGGGTACGGCTTCAAACGGAGATGGAACCGGTGCCACCTATGGGGCTTCCCCGAATGATGCCGCCAATAATTACTATATTTACAGTAAGGGAAATGTTTTTTATTCCGGAGTAGGTCATTCTACGGTAGATGGAGATATGGAGGCAAAACTTTTCATTAATACGATGATTGCCGCATACCGTACCACATATGAGCCACCAATGGTCGAGATCCTGAATGAAGAGGCGGAGCTTTTAAAAGAGGAGTCCGGAAATGGAAGTGATCCGAATCTGGTGTATAAGATGAACTGGATGAAAGAATATGGAAATAACCTTGACGGCACTAAGGAAAAAATTCGCTTCAGCCCGGTCGAACTGAATACCGTCAGAACGAAGCTGACCTGTTCGATCCAATACAAAGATGGAACTTACGTAGATAAAATTTACAAAAAAGACGGAACGGTGATTGAGGGAAAAGCAACGAAGGAGAATCCTAAAAAATATGTGTTTGAAAATCTGAAAAACATGGGTGAGTATTACTTTATTTATGATACGACAGGGGAAAACAAAAAGAAGGAAGGGGATATTGTTTTTGAAATTTATAACAATAAGTCCAAAAATCCGGATGGAACACCAAGAGTGGGAAAAACTACTGTGAAAATGGAATCCCAGAATTTGTTTTTGCTTGATTAGTATGGGGATTTAAGAAAAGACACACAATGTGAGAGAGTATCGCATTGTGTGTCTTTTTTATGATGGTCACAGGTAGAATACGTTTTGCAATTACATATATGCAGTATACGTAAAGTTTTCCTTGCCAGGAAGGTGGGGATATGCTATGGTAAACATATCTTTTTTCAGTGGCAGTTTCTGCCAGAAAATCCCATTTGTTTTGTTGCATAAGTGAAAGATGTGAACTTTAATGTGCCTTTGACGGTCAGGTTTTGACAGTCAGGTTTTGACGGTCTGAGTTTGACGGTCAGAGTTTGACGGTCAGGGTTTAACAGTCTGCAATTTTTGTGCGTTGAAATAAAAGCAAAAACCACATATAATATAAGGAGAACATTTGGAAAAAGGACAAACGAAAAATCAACAGGAGAATCAGAAAAAGTCCCAAAAGTTGCAGTGGCATCCGGCATTCTGTTCAGCCTTGCGCCTGGAACTATTGGAGGATGCAGAAAATCTGGAATTTACCGATGAGTTCCAGCTTACGGAGAAACCCTTGCAGATTGACTGTACGGTTGTAAAAGTAAAGAGGGACTGCAAAATAAAAAATGAAATCGGGAAGATTTTCCGGAAACACAATATTTTTGAATATAAATCCCCGAAGGATGAGCTGAACATTGATACTTTTTACAAGGCGGTTGCGTATGCGTGCCTGTATAAAGTATTGCCAAATCATGTAAATGAGATTCCGGCAGAGGAGATTACTATTACACTGATTCGGGACCGCAAGCCGGTGAAGCTTCTTCAGAAATTAAGTAGTGATGGGTATGAATGCAGGAAAGAAACAGCCGGAATCTATTATGTCAGTGGTGTGATGTTCCCGGTGCAGATCATTGCATCATCGGAACTGGATATGGATTTGCATGTACAGCTCAAGGCACTGACTGACAATTTGGATGAACCGCTGATGTGGAAGTATCTGCAGGAAGTTAGCGTTTTTACAGAGAGGGAAAAGAATCTTGCGGATGTTGTGCTTCAGGTTATTGTAAACAGTAACATGGAGAAAGTGCAAAAATGGAAAGGAAGTGAACAGACAATGTGTGAGGCATTACGTGTTTTAATGGCAGATGAATTGAATGAAGAACGCGTGGAAGGTCAGCGTGAAGGCCAGATTCGTGCATATGCAACTTTGGTAAAGGATGGAATCATTACAGTGGAAGTTGGTGCAGAAAAAGCAGGAATGTCTGTCGATGACTTTACAAAAGAAATGAAACAGGCTGGTTATGTAATCCCTGCGGTATAAAATCATTTTGTAAAGCCATGTAGTATGTATGGGTAAAAACATCTATAATTTCAATTATTCTGCGGATTCTTGAGAAACAGAGTCTTTCTTTTTCCTGGATTTTGCAGAAAGCATTTTATGACCAGAGTAGATAGCCATAATCATGCAGAGAAGAGAACTGCAGGCAAAATATTTGTGAGCTGATTTCATATTTTTATAGCCGGTATAGATAGTTCCGATCATGGTTGCCAATGCACCAAGGGACCAATATTTATGTGCTTTCATTTGAATACCTCCTGTGTTTTTCTATATAATACCTCTTTTTGGAGAGTATGCAAACAGGAAATTTTATTTTATTTGCTCTGAACTGTTTTTCTGATGAGGCAATATTTGTTAGAGGTCGGTGCATTTGCAGAGAGGGAAAAGGATCTTGCGGATGTTGTGTTGCAGGTCATTGTAAACAGTTACATGGAGAAAGTGCAAAAATGGAAAGGAAGTGAAAGAATCATGTGTGAGGCATTACGCGTTTTAATGGCAGATGAATTGAATGAGGAACGTATGGAAGGGCAGCGAGAGGGCAGAATTGAAGGCCAGCGAGAAGGAAGAATCGAAGGTCAGCGTGAGGGCAGAATCGAAGGCCAGCGAGAAGGCCAGATTCGTGCATATGCATCTCTGGTGCAGGATGGGATCATCACCGTGGAAACGGGTGCAGAAAAAACGGGAATGTCTGTCGATGATTTCACAAAGGAAATGAAGCTGGCAGGTTATGTAATCCCTGCGGTATAAAATTAATTTTGTAAAGCCATGCAGTATTGGATTTTTCATTGTATGGCTTTTTGTTTTCCTGCTTGAAATGTTTTTTCTTGTAGCGGGCATACACATATGATATAGTAATCATATCTTTTTTCAGAGGCAGTTTCTGCCAGAAATTCCATTTGTTTAAATTTTATGAGTTTATTAATACGTGATTTTTGTGCGTTGAAAAGAGTATAACAGTTTTGTATAATAAAAGGAGAACAATTGAAAAATAAAAAAGAAAAACAAAAGAAGCTACAGTGGCATCCGGCATTCTGTTCAGCCTTGCGCCTGGAACTATTGGAGGATGCAGAAAATCTGGAATTTACCGATGAGTTCCAGCTTACGGAGAAACCCTTGCAGATTGACTGTACGGTTGTAAAAGTAAAGAGGGACTGCAAAATAAAAAATGAAATCGGGAAGATTTTCCGGAAACACAATATTTTTGAATATAAATCCCCGAAGGATGAGCTGAACATTGATACTTTTTACAAGGCGGTTGCGTATGCGTGCCTGTATAAAGTATTACCAAATCATGTGGATGAGATTCCGGCAGAGGAGATTACCATTACACTGATTCGAGACCGCAAGCCGGTGAAGCTGCTGGGGGAACTGGAAAAATCTGGGTATGAATGCCAAAAAGAAACAGCCGGAATCTACTATGTCAATGGCGCGATGTTCCCGATGCAGATCATAGAGTCATCGGAACTGGATGTGGATATGCATGTACAGCTAAAAGCATTGACGAATCATCTGGAGGAATCGTTGATGCGTCAGTATTTATTGCAGGTGAGTACCTTTGAGGGAAGGGAGAAGAATCTTGCAGATATCGTGCTGCAGGTCATTGTAAACAGTAACATGGAGAAAGTACGGGAATGGAAAGGAAGTGAACAGACAATGTGTGAAGCATTAAGAGTACTGATGAAAGAGGAACTGAAAGAGGAGCGAGTGGCGGGCTTGCGCGAGGGTCGTCTTGAAGGTCAGCGCGAAGGTCAGCGAGAAGGACAGATTCGTGCATATGCATCCCTGGTGCAAGATGGGATCATCCCCGTGGAAATAGGTGCGGAAAAAGCGGGAATGTCTGTCGATGATTTTACAAAAGAAATGAAGCTGGCAGGTTATGTAACCCCTGCGGTATAAAATCAGAACATAAAATGTGTGGTGCCCGTGGTTGCACCACACATTTCATTTTAATTTAAGAAAAGTTTTATATAATAGGAATTGTTCTGGAAATCAGTTCGTGATAGTATAAAAGCTATGCATATGAAAAGGAGTTAAATCATGGGAAAAATATTTAAAAACATGCTCCCATACTGGAAATGGATTCTGGTTATTGTGGCTTTTCTTGTGATGCAGGCATTTTGTGATCTGTCCCTGCCACAGTATACATCGGATATTATCGATGTCGGAATCATGAGCAGCGGAGTGGAGCATATTCTTCCGGAAGAAATGACACAGGAAGATTTTGTGTCAGCACAGCTTTTTATGACCAGCAAGGAAAAGAAAACATTTGCCGCCTGTTATAAGGAGCCGAAAAAAGATGGAAACTATGTGAGAAATTGTGAAGAGGATACGCTTGACGATATGGATGAGTCTCTGTTGGAGCCGATCGTCATGGTATATCAGATGTCCCAGATGAAGGAGTCCGATATTGACGAGAAGGCTCTCACGGGGAAAATGGGAACGGATGGGACGCAGGTAGATATGAAGCAGCTGATGCAGGCACTGGCAGCCGGCCAGGTACCGGATCAGCAGATTCTTGAGATACGAAAGCAGGTGTCCGGACAGATTGATGCGATCGGATCTTCTACATTGAAATCCATGGGTGTGACCTATGCGATCTCCTGTGATAAAAATGCAGGTGTGGATGTAGATGCCATTCAGAAACATTACTTATGGACCACCGGAGCCAAGATGCTTGGTTTTGCGCTGCTGATGGTTATGGCGGCAGTGGTTGTCGGATATTGTGCTTCCCGTGTGGGAGCATCCATCGGACGGGATCTGCGTGATAAAACATTCCGCAATGTCGTACAGTACTCCAATGCAGAGATGGATCATTTTTCAACGGCATCCCTGATTACGAGAAGTACCAATGATGTACAGCAGATTCAGATGGTGACTGCAGTATTTCTGCGAATGATTCTTTATGCTCCGATCATTGGAATCGGTGGTGTGATTAAGGTTGCACAGACCCATGCAGGAATGGAATGGGTGATCGCGCTTGCGGTGCTTGTTATTCTTGGATTTGTAATGCTTCTTACCTCCCTTGCCATGCCGAAGTTTAAGATTATGCAGAATCTCGTGGACCGGCTGAATCTGGTTTCGAGAGAGATTCTGACAGGATTAAATGTCATTCGTGCATTTGGACGGGAAAAACGGGAAGAAGAGCGGTTTGATGAGGCCAACCGCAATCTGACAAAGACGCAGTTGTTTACCAACCGTGTTATGACATTTATGATGCCGGGAATGATGATGATCATGTACTGCATCACGCTTCTGATCGTGTGGGTTGCCGCAAAACGGATCGATGGCGGATATATGCAGGTAGGTTCCATGACGGCATTTATTACTTATACAATGATGATCGTTATGGCATTTCTGATGCTGACCATGATGTCTATCATGATGCCGAGAGCCGGTGTAGCTGCAGAGCGTATAGATGAGGTTGTAGGCACAAAAAGTACGATTACAGATCCGAAAGAGCCGGTTGCCATGGAACAGTGTGAGGGTGTGATTGCCTTTCATCATGTAAATTTCCGGTATCCGGGAGCCACGGAAGATGTGCTTTCGGATATTGATTTTGTTGCAGAGCCGGGAAAGACCACTGCAATTATCGGAAGTACCGGATGTGGTAAATCTACGCTGGTCAACCTGCTTCCGCGTTTTTATGATGTGACAGGTGGAGAGATCACGCTTGACGGAACGGATATCCGCAAGTATACATTGCAGGATCTGCGGGAACATATCGGATTTGTACCACAGAAGGGAGTTCTTTTCTCTGGTACAATTGCAAGCAATCTGCGCTTCGGGGCAGAGGATGCGTCAGATGAGCAGATCCGGGAAGCAGCGGAGATTGCGCAGGCAACAGAGTTTATTGACAGCAAACAGGATGGGTATGAGAGTGCGATTGCACAGGGCGGAAGCAATGTTTCCGGCGGACAGAAGCAGCGGCTTGCCATTGCCAGAGCAATTGCAAAAAATCCAAAGATTTATGTGTTTGATGACAGTTTTTCCGCTCTGGATATGAAGACCGATGCGGCACTCCGCAGAGCGCTTGAGACAAAGACGGAACATACGACCGTGATCATTGTCGCACAGCGAATCAGTACGATTCTGCATGCGGACCAGATACTGGTACTCGACGATGGAAAGATTGTCGGAAAAGGCACGCATGAGGAATTACTGCACAATTGCGAAGTTTACGAGCAGATTGCCAGGAGCCAGCTGTCTGCCAAAGAACTGGGACTTTCTGAGGAGGTGAAATAAGATGGCAGAACAACGTACAAGAAGACCTCACGGTCCGATGGGCGGCCCGGGCAGAGGAATGATACCGGGAGAAAAGTCAAAAGATTTCAAAAACTCTATCGAAAAACTGGTTCGTTATCTCGGAAGATACTGGTATGCAATCGTTGCCGTTATGATTTTTGCGGCGGTGTCTACCGTCTTTTCCGTTGCCGGACCAAAGGTTATGGCACGTGCAACGAATGCATTGGTGGAAGGTCTCGGAAAAAAGATCGCGGGAACCGGATCTATTGATTTTACCTATATTGCCAAAGTGTTATTGTTTACACTTGGCCTGTATATCTGTTCTGCAGTATTCAGTTTTATACAGGGAATGATCATGACAGGAATCACGCAGAAAACCTGTTACCGCATGCGTAAGGAAATTTCAGAGAAAATCAACCGCATGCCAATGAAATATTTCGAGAGTCGCACGTACGGAGAGGTGCTATCCCGCATCACAAATGATGTGGATACACTTGGACAGAGTTTAAATCAGAGTGTGACGCAGATCATTACGAGTGTGGCGACACTGGTCGGAACACTTGTGATGATGATTTCAATTTCCGGAATTATGACATTGATTTCACTTGTGATTCTTCCGGTATCTGCCATCCTGATTTCGTTTATTATCAAACATTCGCAGAAATATTTCCGCCAGCAGCAGGAATATCTGGGACATATCAACGGACAGGTGGAAGAGGTCTATGGCGGACATCTGGTGGTGCAGGCATATAATAAGCAGGAGAGCACCATCAAAAAATTTGAAGATACCAATCAGATTCTGTTTCAATCGGCATGGAAGTCCCAGTTTTTATCCGGACTGATGCAGCCGATCATGCAGTTTGTCGGAAACCTCGGTTATGTCGGAGTGGCAATTTCCGGAGGACTTCTGGCAATCCGCGGAACCATCGGGGTTGGTGAAATTCAGGCATTTATTCAGTATGTCCGGAATTTTACTCAGCCGATCCAGCAGATTGCGCAGGTGGCAAATATGCTGCAGTCGATGGCTGCAGCCTCCGAGCGCGTATTTGAATTTCTGGACGAAGAGGAAGAAGAACTGACGGTTGAACATGCTGTGCATCTCGACCATGTGGATGGTTACGTGGATTTTTCCCATGTAAGTTTCGGATACAATCCGGACCAGATCATTATCAGGGATTTTTCCGCTCATGTAACACCTGGACAGAAAATTGCAATTGTCGGACCAACGGGAGCAGGAAAAACCACAATGGTCAAACTGCTTATGCGTTTCTATGATGTGACAGGCGGAGCCATTCAGGTGGATGGGCATGATATCCGCGACTTTAACCGTCAGGAGCTTCGGGATGCATTTGGTATGGTATTGCAGGATACCTGGCTGTTTAAGGGATCTATCATGGAAAACATCCGGTATGGCCGTTTAGATGCCACAGATGAGGAAGTGATTGAGGCGGCAAAAGCCGCACATGCCCACCATTTTATCCAAACACTTCCGGGTGGCTACCAGATGGAGTTAAACGAGGATGCAAGTAATGTTTCCCAGGGACAGAAACAGCTTCTTACAATTGCACGTGCTATCCTTGCGGATAACCCGATTCTGATTCTGGATGAGGCAACCTCTTCGGTAGATACCCGTACCGAAGTGCGGATTCAGAAGGCATTGGATAATCTGATGCGTGGACGGACCAGCTTTATCATTGCGCATCGACTCTCTACAATAAGGAATGCGGATCTGATTCTGGTGATGAAAGATGGCGATATCATAGAGCAGGGGACACACGAACAGCTTCTGGCACAAAAGGGATTTTATGCAGATCTGTATAATTCCCAGTTCGAAGAGAATGCATAAGACATTGAAATAAATTGGCAGTTGTGATATAGTTTAACTGTATTTATCGACAAATTTTGACAAAATCGGACAGTGCTTTCTGGTATGCTTATTTTTGACTGAATTTGACATTCTAGGAGGCCTACATGGGAAAACTAAATGTCGCAATTGCAGATGATAACGAGGTTATGCGTGACTTATTGGAAGAAATGGTAACCAGTGATGATGAACTGCACCTGATCGGGATGGCGAAGGATGGAGAAGAAGCCTGCCATCTGATCAAGGAAAAAGAACCGGATGTTGTATTATTGGATATTATTATGCCGAAACTGGACGGTTTGGCAGTCCTTGACAGGATCAGGGCAGATCATACACTAAAGAACCGGCCAACATTTCTGATGATCAGTGGGATCAGCAATGAAAAGATTACCGAAGACGCGTTTGAGCGGGGAGCGGATTATTACATTATGAAGCCGTTTGACCGGAATATTGTTTTGGACCGGATCAAGACACTCAACCGTCGAAAAAACAAAGTACGAAAAGAAATTGGCAGACCGGTTGAGATGGAAAAGAAACCGGAAAAGTACTCGTTACAGACACTGGAAGAGGATGTCACAGAGATAATTCATGAGGTTGGTGTTCCGGCACATATCAAGGGATACCAGTATTTGCGGGAGGCAATCATCATGTCTGTGACGAATATGGACATGTTAAATTCTATTACGAAAATTTTATATCCGGGGATCGCAAAGAAATTTGATACGACACCAAGCCGTGTCGAGCGTGCCATCCGTCATGCAATTGAAGTAGCGTGGAGCCGTGGCAAGATGGATACGCTGGATGATCTGTTCGGATATACGATCAGCAATGGAAAAGGAAAACCGACCAACTCGGAATTTATCGCTCTTATTACGGACAAAATACGATTACAGATGAAGAGTAAGTAAAGGAGTGTTATGTATGAAGAAGATTCTGTTTGTTTCATCAGAGGCAGTTCCATACGTGAAAACCGGAGGTCTTGCCGATGTTGTTGGGTCACTTCCGAAATATTTTGACAAAAAAGAGTATGATGTGCGGGTAGTTATTCCGAAATACGCCTGCATGGATCGCTCATTTCTTCCAAATTTAAAATTTTTGTGCCATTTTTATGTAAATCTGAACTGGCGCAGGCAGTATGTTGGAATTTTCGAGTCGGAATATCATGGAGTTCACTTTTATTTTGTGGACAATGAATTTTATTTTGCAGGAGAATCTCCATACAACAATATCTATGAAGATGTGGAAAAGTTTGCATATTTTTCCAGGGCAGTACTTGCTAGTCTGCCGTATATTGATTTTGATCCGGACATTATCCATTGCAATGACTGGCAGACAGGACTTATTCCAGTGTTTCTGCATACGGTATTTGGAGATGATAATTTTTATGCGGGAATCAAAACCGTGTTTACGATTCATAACCTGCAGTTTCAGGGACGCTGGCGAATTCAGGAGATTATGGATATTACAGGACTCCCGGCACACATTTTCAATGCATATGAACTGGAATCTTATGGCGAAGCAAACTACTTAAAGGGTGGCGTGGTATATGCAGATTATATTACTACCGTCAGCCCGACGTATGCAAATGAGATTACGACCGTAGAAGGGGGAGAGGGCTTAAGTGGCCTGATGACTGCCCGAAAGGATCGCCTTTATGGTATTTTAAACGGAATTGATTATGAAGAATATAATCCACAGACAGATCCTTATATTCCGGTAAATTATTCGAAAAAAGATGCAGTGAGTGGGAAAAAAGAAAACAAAGTTGCATTACAGAAAGAACTTGGGCTTCCAGTCAGGGAGGATGCTTTCCTGATCGGAATCGTATCGCGTATGACCAGCCAGAAAGGATTTGACCTGATCGGCTGCGTATTGGATGAACTTTTAACCGAAATGGATATACAGCTGGTGGTTCTTGGTTCCGGAGAGAGCCAGTATGAAAATATGTTCCACCATTATCAGAGTAAGTATCCGGACAAGGTAAGCGTACATATCGGATTTACCGAGGAGCGTTCGCACCATATATACGCGGCAAGTGATGTGCTGCTGATGCCTTCCATGTTTGAACCATGCGGGCTGGCACAGATGATTGCCATGCGTTACGGAACACTTCCGATCGTACGTGAAACCGGAGGACTCCGGGATACGGTAGAACCATACAATGAATATGAAAATACAGGATGTGGTTTTTCATTTGCGAATTTTAATGCACAGGAAATGGCAGATATTGTCCGGTATGCGTATCGTGTGGAGCATGAACACAAGGCCGCATGGAAAGAACTGATCTATCGTGCGATGGATCGCAATTTTTCCTGGAATGCTTCGGCACATGCATATGAGAAGCTATATGATAAACTGGTAGAAATGTAATAGATGTTCCCCGCAGAATTTTTTCTGCGGGGATTTTGTGTCTGGAAATATAATCTATGAAGTGCAGACCGGCTGCGGCATGGTCAGCAGATGGCTGTGCCGGCAGTAATAGTAGGCATGGTCGGACAGAATTTCTTCATCTTGAAGCTGTGAGGCATTCACTTCTTTTACCATTGCGGTGTAATGGTCGAGATTCTGCCTGTCGTTTTCATCGGCGGCAAGAATCAGTACTTCGTGAATACTGCTTGGCAGAATGATCAGATCCTTTTCAAACAAATCGGACAGTTCTTTTAAGATGTCATCGTAGAGGAGAACGGTTGCACCGTTGGTCCGGTACGTATTGGTCAGAACATACAGTGGTGGGGCTGCTTCCGGGAGTGGAGTTTCCGCGACGAGCTGCATTTCTTTGAGAAGACTGCTCATCGGGGTAAGCTGTGGGGGAAGAAGCTGTGGCGTGTTTTTCTTCGCAAGCCGGTAAAGCGTTTCTTTGTCGGTTTTCCAAAGGTTTAAGTGATGATTGTGGATCAGAATATTTGCCTGGTTTTCGGCGCTTGCATGGAGCAGACAGTAAAAGATTACGGCCAGATCCTGATAGCGGAAAAACGGAACCTCTTTTAACAGTTCCTGATTTTTTTCAAAGCTTACAAGACGCATGACGATGTGCTTGCTGGCACGGGAAAAATCGGTAAAGTAGGACGTGTCAAAATTTTCTTCCGGGGCATGCGCCTGATAGGTATGAAGAATATCTTCACAGATTTCTTCAAGGCATACCCCTTCCAGATAGCGATGATAGTATGGCATCAGATAGATCGCAGGTGACACGTTTTTCTTCGGATGGAGAAGTACCAGACCATCGTAATGTGTTCCGTTATTTTTGGTAAAGGAACGAATGTCTAAAGTGACACCTGTCTCGATACGCAGAGAAAGCTGTGTACGGATCGTTGTTAAAAATTCCTGATAGTTCATATGTAATTGAAAACAAATGTATATATGGGAAATTTCGGAATGACCGTTTCCGAAGATGAAAAATCCACGGTGTTAACCAGACACCGTGGATTTACTTTAGCATGTTTTGACTGAAATTGCAATCATTTTTCTCGGTTTTTTAATAAGAGAGAAGTTCCTGCCACAGCTTTGTGTACTTGGCGGAATCATCATCACTTAATGCTTTATAGATTTCACATCTTTTTATCGTGTCACTGGAAGGATTGATAGCTTCGTTATTTTTTACGTCAGCGTCCTGATTTTCTACCACAGATGTAATCGGAGAGGCATACTGCACATATTCGAAATTCTTTTCTGCGATATCATCCTTGCACAGGAAATTTAAGAATTTTAAAGCGTTGGTCTGGTTAGTGCAGGACTTTGGAATGAACCAGGAATCGATCCAGAGGTTGGATCCCTCTGTTGGAACTGAATAATCCAGATTGTCGTTCTCTGCCATGGCCAGTGCAGCCTCGCCGGAGTAGCACAGTGCGATGGAGGCTTCTTCTCCGATCATGGCATCGGCTGTCTCGTCTACATAGTAAGCATATACGATTTTATCATCTTTTTGCTTTTTTAATACGTCGAGGGCTTCCCGCAGATGATTTTCATCGGTATCGTTTAAGGAATACCCTTTGGAGATCAGTGCAGGGGCAAACGTATCACGGACGGAATTTTCCATGATGATTTCATCCTCATAGGTAGGATCCCACAGGCAGTCCCAGCTTGATACGGTTTTGGCATCAATGGTTGTTTTGTTGTAGAGAAGACCAAGTGTTCCGTAAAAATATGGAACGGAATAGGTGTGATTCTTGTCATAGGAAGCGGACATATCAAGGATCGTTGCATCCAGATTTTTGTAGTTGTCCATGGCATCGTAATCTTCTTCGAGAACTTCGCCCTCGTTGATCAGACGCTCAACCATATATTCGGAAGAGCAGATTACATCATAGTTGATGGAACCGGCTTTGTATTTGGTATACATTTCTTCCGGACTTTCATATTCTTCGTATTTGACAGTGATACCGGTTTCTTTTTCAAACTGTTTGACTACGGACTCATCGATATATTTTCCGTAATTTAAAACGGTTAAAGTCTGTCCGTTATTTTGAGAAGCGGAAGATCCCCCACAGGCAGTAAATGCACTGACTGCGAAAGCAGAAATTAAGAGGGCAGAGAAAATTCTTTTTTTCATAATAGGACTCCTTTCGGCTGGAATAAAATTCCAATGGATAATTTATTTGGCTGCAGCACGCTTCTTCCCCGGATAAACATTTCCGGCAAGAAGAATGAGCAGAACGGCAAAGAACAGAATCGTGGAAAGTGCATACAATTCCGGTTTGATTCCTTTGCGAAGTTCTGTGTAGAGCATGGTGGAGAGGGTATTGACCCCGGCTCCTTTGGTAAAATAGGTGATGGAAAAATCATCCAGTGACATGGTGACTGCCATCATAAATCCGGAGAACACACCGGGACGGATTTCCGGCCAGGTGACTTTGTAAAATGCATACAGCGGCGTTGCTCCGAGATCAAGTGCCGCCTCATAGGTGCTGCGGTTTGTCTGTTTCATTTTCGGAAGCACATTTAAAATAACATAAGGAATACTAAAAGTAATGTGCGCCAGAAGAACCGTCACAAATCCGAGGTCGATAAATTTCACAAACAAAAGCATCATGGAGATACCGGTTACGATATCCGCATTCAGAAGCGGAATATTGGTCGCGCCGAGATAAATGGTCTGGTGCCGTTTTTTCATGGCGGCTATGCCGAGCGCGGCAAGTGTTCCGATCAGTGTGGAAATAATTGCGGACAGGAAAGTGACCTGCAAAGTTGTGACAAATGCAGTCATAATCTTTTCGTCCTGAAAACAGCCGGTATACCACCGGAGCGTGAAGCCACCCCATTTTACCTTGGAACGGGAATCGTTGAAAGACAAAGCAATCAACACAATAATCGGAAGGTAAAGGAAGGCAAAAATCAGGACCATATAGATCCGGGATGCACATTTTTTTAACATATGGATGTTCCCTCCCCTTCTTTATCAAATATATTTACAATAGTCATACTTGCAATCACAAAAATCATAAGAACAAAGGAAAGACCGCTTCCGGCATTCCATTGCATACCCTGCATAAAATCCTGTTCGATCACATTTCCGATTAAAAGAACATGACCACCGCCTAATACCTGCGAGATTGCAAACGAGGTAAGTGACGGGACAAATACCATGACGATTCCGCTGATGATTCCGGATACGGTAAGCGGAAGGATAATCTTTAAAAAGATGGTTACATTTCCGGCACCCAGATCACGGGCCGCCTCAATCCAGTCTTTACGGATTCGTGTCATGGAGTTGTAGATTGGCAGCAGCATAAATGGCAGGAAGTCGTATACCATGCCAAGGACAACTGCCGTTGGTGTATTTATGATATTGATGCGGGAAAGTCCGAAACCTGTGAGAATGGAGTTGATTACACCATTTTTGGAAAGCAGAAGTTTCCATGCCAGGATACGGAGCATAAAGTTCATCCACATCGGAAGCATAAAGATAAAAACAACCAGTCCCTGATTTTTGATTTTCATATTATTTAAAATCATTGCCAGCGGATAGGAGAGAACCAGGCACACGATGGTGCATATAATTCCAAGTCTCAGGGAAAGTCCCATGGCTTTGCGGTTGGTTTCATCTGCTATCGCTGTGATATAGGATAACGTAAAACTGCCATCGCCGTTTGTAAATGCATAGTAAAGAATCATGATAAGCGGCAGGAGGATAAAACCGATGATCCATATGAGGTATGGACCGGCAAGAAATTGCTGTTTAAATTTACGCATCGATCTCCACCGCCTTTTCATCGGAAGATTCCGGTTTATGCATAATCTGGATATTGAACGGGATTACTTTGATGCCGACTTTGGTGCCGACCGGAACAAATCTGGTGGTGTGAACCAGCCATTCATAGCCGCCGGCCATGACATCAAGTTCATAGTGAACGCCTTTAAAAATCAGGGAGGTTACTTCGCCCTGCAGCGTTCCCTCCGAAGGATCGACAAGTTCTACATCTTCCGGACGGATGACAACGTCGACCGGCTTGTTATTGCCGAATCCTTTGTCGACACATGCCCAACGGGCACCGAGAATCTCTACAAGTTCGTCTTTTATCATGGTTCCGTCAATGATATTGCTGTGTCCGATAAAATCGGCAACAAATGCGTTTTCCGGTTCGTTGTAAATGTTTTCCGGAGTACCGATCTGCTGGATATATCCCTGATTCATGACAACAATGGTATCGGACATGGTCAGTGCTTCTTCCTGATCGTGGGTGACATATACAAAAGTAATTCCAAGTTCTTCTTTCAGACGGATGAGCTCATACTGCATGCTCTGGCGCAGTTTTAAATCAAGTGCACCAAGCGGTTCATCTAAAAGAAGGACTTTTGGCTCGTTTACAATCGCACGGGCGATGGCGATACGCTGCTGCTGACCACCGGAGAGAGAATCGACCGAACGGTTTTCAAATCCTTCCAGATTGACCAGTTTTAAGGCATATTTGATTTTATCCCGAATATATGCTTTGCTTTTCTTACTTATTTTAAGGCCGAATGCAATGTTTTCGGCGATGGACATATGTGGGAAAAGAGAATACTTCTGAAAAACGGTATTCAGTTTCCGTTCATTGGCTGCAAGAGCTGTGATATCCTGTCCGTCAAACAGAATCTGTCCCTTGTCCGGGCTTTCAAAGCCTCCCAGCAGACGCAGGGTTGTAGTTTTTCCGCATCCGGACGGACCTAAAAGGGTCAGAAATTCATTCTCCCGGATATACAGATTTAAATCATCCAACACAAGATTGGAATCGTAGGATTTGGAAATTCCAATAAAATCAATTAAATGTTTACTCATACGTTTGTCCTCTTAAAAATTTGGTGGGGTAGTAACCCAGATGATGACGGCATCTTTCGAACCGGTGTTTTCCAGATAATGCTTTTTTCCTGCTTTAAAATAGAAAGATTCCCCGGCATGTACCGTCTGGTTTTGTCCGGCATAGTGGATACGGACGTTTCCTTTGATTACATAACCGAAATCCTCCCCCTCATGGGGCTGATAAACTTCTGACCGTCCACCGGCGTGTAAAGTCAGACGAACCGGTTCCATCTGGTTTTTCTGTGCATTGGGAACGACCCATTCAATACAGCAGTGTTTTTCTTCGTCGGTTTTTTCAAAATAATCTTCCTGTTTGAAAACAATCTGTTCCGGCTCTTCATCTGTAAAAAATTCTGCTGGTGTCGTACCAAGGCACTGGATGATATCCAGAAGAGTTCCGATGGACGGAGAGTTCTGGTTTCGTTCCAACTGTGAGATAAAGCCCTTGGTCAGCTCGGCACGGTCCGCCAGCTCCTGTTGCGTCAGTCCGTACTGGATGCGCAGTTCTTTCATGCGGTGTCCAATGTCCATGGCATGCCTCCCGTAAATTTATGAAACATGATTGTTAGTTGATTTTTTGTTTACTGATTATAAACTCAACAGTTTCTATTCTACAGAATCCATGTGAAAAGTCAATCTTTTTTTAATATAAATTTTATGAAAAAACAGTTGATTTTCTGAATCGATTTTGGTATTATATACAAGTACGTTTTGCCAATATGGCTCAGTTGGTAGAGCAACGCATTCGTAATGCGTGGGTCAGGGGTTCGAGTCCCCTTATTGGCTTCGTTTCAGACACGTTTTGTATCGGGTATCCGATGGAAGACGTGTCTTTTTTACTTTAAAAAGTGCTTGTTTCTTAGGCATGAAATTGGTATAATGGGCGCAGACAAAGAAAATAAGAATAAAGGTTGAGGTAAAAAATGGACAAGAACAAAAAGACGTTTCAGGTACCGACATTACTGGCCTTTGCAGCAATTGTTGCAATTATGGTGATTGTAGGGGTGAGAGTCCTTAACGTTCCGGTAGTTCCTATGTGTCTGCTTGTTATCATTGAGGCAGTTATTGCAGTGATGCTGCATCATGCGGAACTCTGGGTGCATGGACTTCTTATTCTGGCAGAACTTTGTGCCGGTGTTGCCGGGAAAAAAACAGTATTGATTATTTTATGTGCAGTTGTTTACATTGCAGCGACGTTTGCACTGCAGATGTTAGATAAAGGAGAAACACACAATGGACAGTAGTGACAGTAGTTATTACAGCAGGCAACAGCTGGATGAGCTGTTTTTACAGATGATCGCCTTTTTTTCCGGAGATCCGAAACGGATTCAGCATTTCATGAAAGTGCATAGTTTCGCAAGAATCATCGGAACAAAAGAAGGGCTTGACGAGACATCCCTTTTTATATTGGAAGCAGCCGCTTATACCCATGACATTGGAATCCGTCCGGCAGAAGAAAAGTATGGACGGTGTGACGGAAAGCTGCAGGAGCAGGAAGGACCGATTGTGGCACAGAGAATGCTTTCCGATGTGGGAATTGAAAATTATCTGATCGACCGTATCTGCTATCTGATCGGACATCATCATACATATGATAATATCGAAGGACTGGATTATCAGATTCTGGTGGAGGCAGATTTTCTGGTCAATTTATATGAAGATGACGTCAATCGTCACGGAATTGAACAGGCATATCAGCAAATTTTCCGGACGCAGACCGGAAAAGAAATTTTTAATCAGATGTATACAGATGAAAGATGAATAAAAAAAATTATCAGAAAATAATGGAAGATCTGATCCGTGAAAACTGTACGGCAGGGGAGGCTCCAAGCCTCCTTTTGCACAGCTGTTGTGCACCGTGCAGTTCTTATTGTATTGCATGTCTTGCAGAACATTTCCATGTAACGGTATTTTATTACAATCCCAATATTTATCCGCCGGAAGAATATCATATGCGGGCAAAGGAGCAGGAACGTTTTATTGCTGAGTTTCCTACAAAGTATCCGGTTTCTTTTGTGGAAGGTGCATACGATACACAGCGGTTTTACGATATGGCAAAGGGCATGGAAGAGATCCCGGAAGGGGGAGAGCGCTGTTTTGCCTGTTACCGGCTGCGGCTTTCCGAAGCTGCGTCCTATGCAAAAGCGCACGGATTTGATTTCTTTACGACAACACTATCCATCAGTCCGCTGAAAAATGCGGAAAAGTTAAATCAGATCGGAGCAGAACTGGCAGATAGCTTTGGTGTCCGTTATCTGTTTTCGGATTTTAAAAAGAAGGAAGGCTATAAAAAGTCGACCGAAATTTCTAAGGAGTATCACATGTACCGGCAGTACTACTGTGGGTGTGTGTATTCCAAGCGTGACCGCGACCGTGAAATCGTACTGCGCAGACAGCAGGAAGAACAGATTTTATAAAAAAACAAAGAATTTAAGAAAGAGAGGAATTTAGATATGGCACAGTTATGGGGTGGAAGATTTACGAAGGAGACAGACCAGCTGGTTTACAATTTTAATGCATCCATTTCGTTTGATCAGAAATTTTACAAGCAGGATATTGAGGGTTCCATTGCACATGTGCGTATGCTTGGAAAGCAGGGCATTCTGACACAGGAAGAGATGCAGGCGATTGTTTCCTGTTTACAGGAAATTCTTGCGGATGTGGAGAGCGGAAAGCTTGCCATCACTTCGGAATATGAGGATATTCACAGTTTTGTGGAAGCAAACCTTATTGACCGTCTGGGAGATACCGGAAAGAAACTGCATACCGGACGAAGCAGAAATGATCAGGTGGCACTGGACATGCGTCTGTATACCCGGCAGCAGGTTCTTGAGACGGATGAACTGCTGGAACAGCTGCTGCAGGTACTGCTTCGCATTATGAAAGAAAATACGCAGACGATTATGCCAGGATTTACCCATTTGCAGAAAGCGCAGCCGATCACACTCGCACATCATATGGGGGCGTACTTTGAAATGTTTAAGCGTGACCGTTCCCGTATGCACGATATTTACGAGCGCATGAATTACTGTCCGCTTGGTTCCGGCGCACTGGCAGGAACAACCTATCCGCTTGACCGCGAATATACTGCAGAGCTTCTTGGCTTTTACGGACCGACCTTAAACAGTATGGACGGTGTTTCCGACCGCGATTACCTGATCGAATATCTGTCTGACATGGCAACCATTATGATGCATTTAAGCCGCTTCTCCGAGGAAATCATCATCTGGAATTCCAACGAATACAAATTTGTAGAGATTGATGATGCATACAGTACCGGAAGCAGTATCATGCCACAGAAGAAAAATCCGGATATTGCAGAACTTGTCCGAGGCAAGACCGGGCGTGTGTATGGCGCGCTCATGTCGCTTCTGACCACGATGAAGGGGATTCCGCTTGCTTACAATAAAGACATGCAGGAAGACAAGGAACTTTCCTTTGATGCCATTGACACAACGAAAGGCTGTATTGCGTTATTCACGGGCATGCTTGATACCATGAAATTCAATAAGGATGTTATGAGAAAGAGTGCCGCACACGGCTTTACCAACGCGACGGATGCTGCCGATTATCTTGTAAATCACGGGGTTCCGTTCCGCGATGCGCATGGAATTATCGGACGTATTGTTTTGTACTGTCTGGACAAACAGATGCCGATTGACGATATGAGTCTGGAAGAATTAAAACAGTTTTCTCCGGTATTTGAGGAGGATGTCTATGATGCAATCTCCATGGAAACCTGTGTCAACAAGCGTCTGACGATCGGTGCACCAGGGGAAGAGGCGATGAAGAAAGTGATCGCAATCGAAGAGGCATATCTGGAGAAAAAATGAGACAAAAGGAGCACATCGTATGCAGAATCGCTTGTCGATGCGATGTACGTAATTGCGGTACATCTCTGGTGTATTGCCTGAAATACCGCTTAGCCGGTATTTCAGATTGTGCAAGTCCTACATATATTTGAGGAATATTTTATTTATTTAGGACAATTTGTTCCTTGTAATTTTACCTGGTTTCAAGTAATATATTTCCTATAAAGACACATGTTCGTGCAACACGGACAAAAAACAAAAATGTTTTTCTGTAAAAGACAGGTGTCCGCGTATAAAGAAAAGAACAGAGGAGATTGGAAAAATGAGTGAGAAGTTAAAAGTTGGTATCCTTGGCGGAACAGGTATGGTAGGACAGAGATTTATCTCTTTGCTGGAGAATCATCCATGGTTTGAGGTTACCACGATTGCAGCAAGCCCAAGAAGTGCAGGAAAGACTTATGAGCAGGCAGTGGGAGACCGTTGGAAGATGGATACTCCGATGCCGGAAGCTGTAAAGAATATTGTAGTAATGAATGTAAATGAAGTAGAGCAGGTAGCTTCTCAGGTCGACTTTGTATTTTCTGCTGTAGACATGACAAAGGACGAGATCAAAAAGATTGAGGAAGATTACGCAAAGACAGAGACACCGGTTGTTTCCAACAACAGTGCCCACCGCTGGACACCGGATGTGCCGATGGTAGTTCCGGAAATCAATCCACAGCACATGGAAGTTATTAAGTATCAGAAAGAGCGTCTTGGTACAAAGCGCGGTTTCGTAGCAGTAAAGCCAAACTGCTCCATCCAGAGTTATGCGCCGGTTCTGACTGCATGGAAAGAGTTTGAGCCATATGAAGTAGTTGCCACTACCTATCAGGCTATTTCCGGAGCAGGAAAGACGTTCAAGGACTGGCCAGAGATGCTTGGAAACATTATTCCATACATCGGTGGTGAGGAAGAAAAGTCTGAGAAAGAGCCTCTGCGTATCTGGGGACATGTAGATGATGCGAAGAAGCAGATTGTTCCTGCAACTTCACCAGTCATTACCTGCCAGTGTATCCGTGTACCGGTATTAAACGGACATACAGCAGCTGTATTTGTTAAATTCAAGAAGAAACCTACCAAAGAGCAGCTGATCGAAGCACTGAAGAATTACAGTGGTGTGCCACAGGAACTGAAGCTTCCGAGTGCACCGGAACATTTCATCCAGTACTTAGAAGAGGACAACCGTCCGCAGGTCAGCCTGGATGTAAACTTTGAGCATGGCATGGGAATCTCTGTCGGACGTCTGAGAGAGGATACCGTATATGATTGGAAATTCGTTGGATTATCCCACAATACCGTTCGTGGTGCAGCCGGTGGTGCAGTTTTATGTGCAGAGCTGTTAAAGGCACAGGGATATATCACAAAGAAATAAGTATTAAATTGAACTACGGATTTTTGGAGAGAAGTGCAAAAACTGCACTTCTTTCTTTTTGCCGAAAACCTTGTGAGAGATATTAATCAGTGATATAATTTCTTTTAGCAGAAGGAATTTTGTACGGAGGAATCGGGATGAACGCAAAAAAAACAGATCTCAAAGAACTGGAAGGCTGGTATGAAAAATCAGGAAACCAGCTGATGCTTTTGTATGGCGGAATGGACTGCCGGAAAGAACAGCTGATCAAAGAATTCTGTGTGGGGAAAAAGTATTTTTATTATCGATGCAGACAGCTTTCCGCACAGGAACAGATGCAGAAAATGGGAGAAGAAATTCAAAATGCTTTTCAGATGAAGCTGAGCAGATATTCCTATGATGAATTTTTTAACCGGGTAAAAAGCGGAGATGCATCAAAACTGGTGATTGTGATTGATGAGGCACAGTATGCAATTAAAAGAGATCCGGAATTTGTCAAAAGTATTTTAAAATTAAAGATGAAACGGCTTTATCCGGGACCGGTGATGATCATTCTGGCGTCTTCTTCCATTGTATGGGCCACGCAGGATGCAAAAGATGCGTTCGGGGATGGATTCCGTCGTATTGATGTGCTGCATAAAGTGGAAGATCTGAATTTCCTGGAAGTTGTCCGGACATTTCCGGCACTTTCGGTCAGCGACTGTATCCGTATTTATGGAACCATCGGTGGGGTGCCGGGATTTATGGAAGCATGGAATCCGGAAATTTCATACAGGGAGAATATTTACCGGCTTGTGCTGACGGAGGGGGGATATCTGTTTCATATGGCAGAACAGAAAATTTCTGCAGAACTGCGTGAACTTTCCGTCTATAACACAATTTTATCTGCAATTGCACAGGGATACAATAAACTGAATGACCTGTATGCAAAAACCGGATATTCCCGTGCAAAGATCAGTGTTTATATGAAAAATCTCAGCCATTTTGATATTGTAGAGAAAGTGCAGTCGTTTCAGACCGGTGGCTGGGAGAATGCCAAAAAAGGGGTATACCAGATCAAAGATACATTTATTAATTTCTGGTTTAAATTTGTATTTCCGCATATGTCAGATCTTTATCTGCTGAAACCGCATGAATTTTACGACCGCTACATTGCACCGGAACTTGGCACGTATCTGAAACGTTATTTCCGGAATGTCTGCATGGAGTATATGATGCTTTTGAATCAGATGGGACGCATGCCGTTTCCAGTTCATAAGATCGGAACCTGGGTTGGAAAGACAGGAAACATTGATATTATTGCCCAGAGCACAGACCGCAGAAATATTGTGGGACTATGTAACTGGGATCAGCCACAGCTGACATCGCAGATGTGCGAGGAACTGTATCAGAACATGGAAAAGGCAAAAATCCGTTCGGAGCATATTTTTTTATTCTCTGCAACGCGGTTTGAACCGATGCTGGCGGAGCATGCCAAAACGGATGACCGGTTTGAGCTGATTGATATGAACGAATTATAGAAAAAGTTTGCCAATAGGGGATAGAAGATGGGAAAGTCACTGATCATAACGGAGAAACCGTCGGTTGCCCAGGAATTTGCAAAAGTTCTCGGGGTAAGCGGGGGTCGCAGAGATGGCTATCTGGAAAACCAGAAATATGTGATCACCTGGTGCGTGGGACATCTGGTAGCCATGGTATATCCGGAAAGTTATGATATAAAATACAAAAAGTGGAAACTGGAAGATCTGCCATTTCTTCCAAAAGAATATAAATATGATGTGATCAAAGATGTCAGCCGGCAGTATGATGTGGTTCACGGAATGTTGATGCGCGAGGATATCGACCGTGTCTACTGGGCAGGAGATGCCGGAAAAGAAGGACAGACGATTGAGGAAAATATCCGCAATTTCGGCGGTGTGCGAGACGGCATGGAGGAACTCCGGGTCTGGATCGATTCGCAGACAGAGGAAGAGATCCAACGGGGAATCCGGGAAGCAAAACCGATGTCTGCCTATGAAAATCTCGGAAAATCCGGTATTATGCGTACCATTGAAGATTATGCCATGGGCATTAATTTTTCCCGTGTAATGTCGGTAAAATATGGAGGATTGTTAAACAATGCGGCGGGAACACGTTCTTATACCGCTATTGCGGTCGGGCGCGTGATGACCTGTGTGCTTGGGATGGTCGTGATCCGTGAGCGCGAGATCCGCAATTTTAAGGAGACACCGTTTTATCGTGTTGTCGGAAATTTTACAGATGCACATGTCCAGGGCGAGTGGAAAGCCGTCGAGGGATCAGGGTACTTTGCATCGCCGCTTTTGTATAAGGAAAACGGATTTCGGGAAAAGAAGGATGCACTGGCATTGATTGACCGCGTGCAGGGACATCCTGCGATTGTGGAATCCATCGAAAAAAATATTTCCAGAAAACGGGCACCGTTACTATTTAATCTGGCAGAGCTGCAGGCAGAATGTGCAAAACGATTCAAGATCAGCCCGGATGAAACCTTACAGGTGGCGCAGGATCTGTATGAACGGAAACTGACAACGTATCCGCGTACCGATGCGCGTGTGCTTTCCACTCCGGTGGCAAAGGAAATCCATAAAAATATCAGCCGTCTGCGGGGATATGAGCCGACTTCGGATTTTGTGGAGCAGATTCTCGACAGAAAGCTGTATGGAAATATTGCAGGAACGCAGTATACCGATGATGCTAAAGTGACAGACCACTATGCGATCATTCCGACCGGTCAGCTCACGGAGCTTGGGAAACTGAATACTCTGCAGAAATCGGTATTTGATCTGATCGTGCGGAGATTTCTCAGTGTGTTTTATCCGGCGGCAGAATATCAGAATGTAAAAATGACGGCTGTTGTGGATGTGGGGGAAAATAAGGAACGTTTTTATGCGTCCGCACGTGTATTAAAGACACCCGGTTATTTGGAAATTGCAGGAATTCCAAAGAAAGAGGAAGAAGATTCGGATCCGAAGGAACTGCTACATCTGGCAGATCAACTGAAAAAGGGCGATGAGATTTCCGTGGATGGATATGAGGTGAAAGAGGGAAAAACTTCACCGCCGAAGCGGTACACCTCCGGTTCCATGGTGCTTGCCATGGAAAATGCAGGACAGCTGATTGAAGACGAGGAGCTTCGGGAACAGATCAAAGGTTCGGGAATCGGTACTTCTGCCACCCGTGCGGAGATCATTAAGAAACTGGTCCGTATCCATTACCTCAATCTGAATAAACGGACGCAGGTGCTCACACCGGAAAATCTCGGGGAGATGGTATTTGAAGTGGTGAGCATGACCGTCCCGGCACTTTTGAACCCGAAGATGACAGCTTCCTGGGAAAAGGGACTTGATGGAATTACACGGGGAACCGTGGATTTCTGGGATTACCGGACGAAACTGGAAGATTTCATCCGTACTGAAACGGAAAAGATGATCGGACAGGATCTGCGGGAACCGCTTGCGGAACGCATCAGTAATTTTGCCGGGAAACATGCAAGAGGTGCCGGTGCGAGAAGAAAGATCGGTGTCAGATGTCCGGCATGCGGTGGAGAACTTGTAACCACGCCATTTGGCTATGGATGTGCGAATTATAAGAATGATAAAACAGGATGTAATTTTAATATTGGCGAAATTGCAGGTGTTCAGCTGAGTGAGGAACAGGTAAAAGAACTTATCGAACAGGGGCATACCCAGACCATTCGCGGGTTTAAATCCAAGGCAGGCAAACGGTTCGATGCAAAACTTAAGGTAGATAAAGACGAAAACGGAAAAGTTAATATTGCATTTGATTTTTCAGACGTAGAGCCGGAAATTATTCCGGAGGTAAAGTGCCCGGTATGTGGCGGACAGATGAAAAAGACATCTTTCGGCTATGGATGTGTAAACTTTTCACCGGACGATGAGAACAGCTGCCGGTTTTCCATTGGAACGATCGCCGGAAAAACCCTGCCGGTTACTGCGGTAAAGCAGCTCCTGACGGATGGTCACACAGATACCCTGCGCGGTTTTAAATCAAAAACCGGTAAAAAATTTGACGCCTGTCTGAAACTGGAGAAAACAGAAGAGGGAAAGACGAATATTGTATTTGATTTTGACAGCGTGGAACAGAAAGTGATCCGCGATGTAAAGTGTCCGCTCTGTGGGGGTGAGATCATTGCGACCTCTTTTGGTTATGGATGTGCCAACTATAAGCCGGGCGATGAAAACAGCTGCAGGTTTTCCATTGGGAAGATGGCAGAGAAATCTTTTACGGAAGCACAGGTCCGGCAGCTTTTAAACGATGGCATTACGGAAACCATGCGTGGGTTTAAGGCAAAAACAGGGAAGAAATTTGATGCGCGCGTAGCTCTCGCAAAAGATGAAAACGGGAAAGTAACCGGGCTGAAATTTGATTTTGACAATGTAGAGCCAAAGAAAGTCAAAGATGTGAAGTGCCCGAAGTGTGGTGGGGATATTGTAGTGGCACCGTTTGGATTTATGTGTGCCAATCATAAAAAAGATGATAAGGAAAGCTGCAGCTTTATGATTGGAAGTATCGCAAGTGTCCGGCTGAAAGAAGCGCAGGTGAAAGAGCTTCTGACGAAAAAGAAGACAGAGGTAATTTCGGGATTTGTGGCAAAGACCGGTATGAAATTTGATGCGCCGCTGAAACTGACGGAAGAAGGGGAGATCGCATTTGATTTTCCGGAGAAACCGAAACCGGAAGAGACAACCGTGCCGTGCCCGAAATGCGGCAAAATGCTGATGAAGACGCAGTGGAGGTATGAATGTGTGTGCGGATTTAAGATCTGGCATACCGTTGCTAAGGTGGAACTTTCCGAAGAAGTGATGAAAGAACTGCTGACGACCGGAAAGACGAAGCAGAAGATTGCCGGATTTACCTCAAAGGCAGGCAATACATTTGACACCTGCCTGAAATATGAAAATGATCAGATTTCGTTTGATTTTGATAATCCAGGGGAGGCACCGCCGGAGAAAACAGCAGCCGCAGAGGAAACGACGGCTTTGGAGGAAACGGAAGAGTCCGAAAGAAAAACGATCAGTAATCATGAAAATTAAAATGTAAGGAGATTAAAAAATGGAAAACGCAAAAATCAAAAACATGTATGATTTGTCACAGTCTATTGCAGGAGAGTACCTTTCACAGTTTACATATCCGTGGGAAGCATTAAAAGGAATCAGCGATTTTATCAAAAAGCTCGGTCCGACACTCGATCCGGAAATTTATGAGAAACGTGGAGAAAATATCTGGGTGGCAAAGAGTGCAACCGTTGCGCCTACGGCATGCCTGAACGGACCGCTGATTATTGATGAAGATGCCGAGATCCGTCACTGTGCATTTATCCGCGGGAGTGCGATCATTGGAAAAGGATCGGTTGTCGGAAATTCCACGGAGATCAAAAATGATATCATTTTTAACACGGTACAGGTACCACATTACAATTACGTCGGGGATTCTATTCTCGGTTACAAGTCCCATATGGGAGCCGGTTCAATTACCTCCAATGTAAAATCGGATAAAACACTTGTGGTTGTAAAGGACAGCAGAGATTCCGGTGAAGAAATTGAAACAGGACTTAAGAAATTTGGAGCTATGCTCGGAGATCACGTAGAGGTAGGATGCAACTCCGTTTTAAATCCGGGTACGGTTATCTGCCCGAATTGTAATGTCTATCCGCTTTCTTCTGTCCGCGGAGTGATTCCGGCAAACCATATCTACAAGGATGCAGACCATATTGTGGCAAAAAAAGAAAAATAGTAGTTGTATCTAAAAAAGTGCGAATTTGCACTAGACTTTAGGAAAAAAATATGCAAAAATATTAGCGGTATGTCGAATGATAACGAGTTTATCTACAATTAACATGCGAAAGGAGTCTTAAGATGATTTACACAAAGGAAGTTGAAAACATGTGTCCTGTAGCAAAGGGCGCAAAGCATGAGCCAGCTCCTATCCCGGAAGAGGGAAAGTGGGTTCATTCCAAGAAAATTGAGGACATTTCAGGATTTACACACGGTGTCGGCTGGTGTGCACCACAGCAGGGTGCCTGCAAGCTTTCTCTTAACGTAAAGAACGGTATCATTGAGGAAGCATTAGTTGAGACAATCGGTTGCTCTGGTATGACTCATTCAGCTGCTATGGCTGCAGAAGTTTTACAGGGTAAGACAATTCTGGAAGCTTTAAATACAGACTTAGTTTGTGATGCTATCAACACAGCTATGAGAGAGCTTTTCTTACAGATCGTATATGGACGTACACAGTCTGCATTCTCTGATGACGGACTTGCTGTAGGTGCTGGTCTGGAAGATTTAGGAAAGGGACTTCGTTCTCAGGTTGGTACTATGTATGCAACAAAGGAGAAGGGTGTTCGTTACCTTGAGATGGCTGAAGGATATGTTACAGGTATCGCTCTTGACGAGAATAACGAGGTAATTGGTTACCAGTTCGTTTCTCTTGGAAAGATGACTGACTTCATTAAGAAGGGTGATGATCCTAACACAGCTTGGGAGAAAGCTAAGGGTCAGTATGGCCGTGTGGACGATGCAGTTAAGATTATCGATCCACGTCAGGAATAATTGGAAAGGAGAACGATATAATGGCATCATTATTTGAAGGATATGAAAGAAGAATTGACCAGATTAACGCTGTTTTAAACAGCTATGGTATCAGCTCTATCGAAGAAGCTGAAAAGATTACAAAGGACGCTGGACTGAACGTTTACGATCAGGTTAAGAAGATTCAGCCAATTTGTTTCGAGAACGCTTGCTGGGCTTACACTGTAGGTGCTGCAATCGCAATCAAGAAGGGATGCAAGAGAGCTGCTGATGCTGCCGCAGCAATCGGTGAAGGACTTCAGGCATTCTGTATTCCTGGATCTGTTGCAGATCATCGTAAAGTAGGTTTAGGACATGGTAACCTTGGTAAGATGCTCCTTGAGGAGGAGACAGAGTGCTTCTGTTTCTTAGCTGGACATGAGTCATTTGCAGCTGCTGAGGGTGCAATCGGTATCGCTGAGAAGGCAAACAAGGTTCGTCAGAAACCTCTTCGTGTTATCTTAAACGGTCTTGGAAAAGACGCAGCACAGATCATTTCCCGTATCAACGGATTTACATTCGTAGAGACAAAGTATGATTACAAGGCTGCAAAGCTTAACATCGTATATGAGAAAGCATACTCTAACGGACTTCGCGCAACTGTAAAATGTTACGGTGCTGATGATGTTCAGGAAGGTGTTGCAATCATGCATCATGAGAACGTAGGTGTTTCCATCACTGGTAACTCTACAAACCCAACACGTTTCCAGCATCCGGTTGCAGGTACATACAAGAAGGAATGTATCGAGCAGGGTAAGAAGTACTTCTCCGTAGCATCCGGCGGTGGTACAGGACGTACACTTCACCCAGATAACATGGCAGCAGGTCCTGCTTCTTATGGTATGACAGATACTATGGGACGTATGCACTCTGATGCACAGTTCGCTGGATCTTCTTCCGTACCGGCTCACGTTGAGATGATGGGTCTGATCGGAATGGGTAATAACCCAATGGTTGGTGCTACTGTTGCTGTTGCAGTATCCGTTGAGGAAGCTGCAAAGGCTGGTAAGTTCTAAGAAACACAGTAAAATCAAGGGCTATCGTGGTTTACAATGTTCCACGGTAGCCTTAAATTTTGCCACGTAGGACACACGTAGCGCACAGGTAGCACACATGAGGTAGCACATAAATTGTTGGATGAATTTAGGGTATAAAAAGAGGGCGTCGAATATACCCGACACCCCCATACGCTTTTATGTAACGTTTGTGTTTTTGTTTGATTAGGAGTTTGCTTTTTGCGATTGCACACCTAAAAGATAACCGTACATGAATGCGTTTTCTGCGCCCTGCTGGTAATTGCATTTTGCACCTTTCTCATAAAGTCCAAATCCAATATCGAAGAGTTCTTTGATAATTTCTTTGTTCCGCTTCACAGTCCAGTGGATGCGCAAGCTCTTAGATTTCTTTAATTCTGCCAGGGCTGAATCATGCAATGCCTTTTTCATTTTTTCATGGCGCCAATCATGAAAGATTCCAATTAAAATAAACAAAATTATATTGATGCTTGAAATTCTATATGGAACGTGTTATAGTAAAACAAAAGAGGAACAATTGCCCACAAGTGGTTGTCCTCATAAACAATGGTTAGAAAAATCCACCCTAGTTACTCGGTCAAAGTTGGGGTGGTTTTCTATGCTTTAAAACACTATCTGATAAACGTAAATACGAATGTCAGTAATGCAAGAATGAACAGACCAAAGGTCATGAGGTCTTTAAAATCAAATCTCTTGTTCATCAGCACCACCCCCATCCTATGTAAAATAAAATAGAGGTCAGCCACCCTGCAACACAATTGTTCCATGGTCTGTATTTTATCGTATCTTATGTAGATATTTTAAACAGGACAAAACTGTCTCGAGAAGTTGGCAGTATTCCGCGATTGGTTTCTATTGATAAGTACAATTTTATTGTGAATCATTTGGTGGAAAATGTAGATATAATAGAAATCGTCTTGTTTTGATGGTATACTGTAGTTGATCGTAATAGTAAAAGAATTGTATCCATGTTCTTCAAAACTGCAGCAGAATCATACTAGAAGGTGTAAACATGCGTCTGATGAAAATGATGAAGAGTATATTCGCAGAGCATTACAACTTGGTGCAAATGAAATCAGAGGGTATAAAGAGAAGGCAGAGTACATGAAGAAATTAAATGAATTAGAAGTTTGACCGCAATTTGACCGCGTTAGCAAAATAAAAGCAAAAAACTGTAAATAACAATAAATAATTTTAAATTAAATACAATATAAGGAAAGCCCATAAAATCATTGGATAGTTGATACATCAGGTTATCCAGATGTCGAAACTAAAATTGGAAAAGACTATTTTGATTTTATTGTGCAGATAAGGAAATAGAACAAAGGTTGAATTTTTAAAAAAGTCTATGAATTATTAAAAATATAGGAAAGGTTGACACGTGATGGCGGATGAAAAAATCAAAAATTCCAGAGAGTTGGAGTTTGCCGTGTTTTGCATTGAAAATGTAGCGGCAAAGCTGGGTGTGGATGCAGAGCGTGTGTATCAGGCATTTACTGAAAAAAGCAACATTCTGAACGGTTATATCGTGCCGGAATATGAAGTGCTGCATACCCAGAGCCGGGAATATATCGTTAATGATCTTCTTGATGTGATGAAAGAAAGGGGCGTGGAAGTATGATTCTCTATCATGGTTCTTTCTTAGAGATTGCTAAGCCGGATTTGGTTCATTCCCGCCCTAACGTAGACTTCGGGCGTGGTTTTTATGTCACACCGTTGTATGAACAGGCAGCGAAGTGGTGCGGCAAGTTCAAACACCGTGGGAAAAATGGTATTATCTCCAGGTATGAATACGATGAAAGCCGGGAAGCTGAACTAAAAACGCTGAAATTCGATTCTTATTCCGAAGAATGGCTGGATTTTATTCTGAACTGCCGCAGTGGAAAAGATTTGACGGATTATGACCTTGTTGTAGGCGGTGTTGCCAATGATAAGGTGTTCAATACGGTGGAGCTGTTCTTTGACGGACTGATTGATAAAACGGAAGCTATCAACCGCCTGCGTTATGAAAAGCCGAACCTGCAAATATGTTTCCGCACAGAGAAAGCACTGTCTCTGCTGCGTTTTGAAGGGAGTGAAACACTATGACAGCGAATCCGATTTTGCTTCAGAAAAAATATAGCCGTGTTATTGAATGCTTTGCTAAACAGCAGGGACTTTCACTGGATGCGGCTTTGGATTTCTTTTATCATTCACTGGTTTATCAGCTGATCCGTGATGGTGTTTCCGATATGCACTGCATGAGCGATGCGTATCTGGCGGAGGAACTGGAACAGGAATATGCCGAGAAAGTGCCTGTAAAGAAGAGAATAAAGTGAGACATAATATTTTTGATTCAATACCATTAAATATCGTTATCTGGATCATGGTACGATACAGGTTGTGGTATATGACAACCGATTGGAAATCACTTCTTCAGGAAAGCTGTCAATGGGGCAAACTATGGAGCGTATGAAAGAAGGCTATTCCAAAATCGGAAATTGAATCAAACAGGGTTGGCGATAAGTATTCAGACAAAATATTTGTCACAATAAATAACAATAGTAATACGGAAGTATGGAAAGCCTGTATACAATCCGGACATTCCAAACGACACCGCCCACCGGAGTTATGAGAGACAGGGCATTGACAGGGTATCAGAGATACATGAGGGGGATCGGCTGCCACCAGCAGGAAGAAAGAGCCGGGAATAACAAGGCAATGCAGGAGCAGAGCACAGGGGAGAATAAACGGCAGTATCAAATAATGAACATAAATACGAAAAAAGGTGTGGAATTATTTTTGAATTGTGGTAAAATGTTTTAGAACCTAAAAGAAGATATAAAATAAAATAGGGGAATTTATTGATAAGGAGTATTTTTCGTGACAGAAGATAAACGTTCTATTATTCAAATGGTAGCAGGCCTGATCGAACAGGGCAAAAAGAATCAGGATAAGATCGCATACAGCAAAATCCTGGATACATTTTCAGGGGTAGAGATTTCCTCTGAGCAGTTTGACAACATTTTAAAAGTTTTAGAAGATAACAAGATCGAAGTCCTTCGCTCAAAAAATGACATGGAGCAGACGGTTTCTTTGTCTGCAAAGGAGAAAGAACCGGATGAGGTGGATGACGAAGAACTGGAAGAAAGTAAGATTCTTTTGGATATTGATGATGATATTGAGGAAGATTCCGAGGAAAATATCGAGGAAGATCTCTCGGTTATGGAGGGGGCGGATATCACGGATCCGGTACGTCAGTATTTAAAGACGATCGGACAGGTGCGTCTGCTTACCATGGAAGAAGAGCAAAAGATTGCCAAGCGGATCAGTGAGGGTGATCCGGAAGCCAAGAAGGAACTGATTGAAGCAAATCTCAGACTGGTAGTAAGTATTGCCAAGAAGTATGTCGGCAGGGGATTGCCGCTTCTGGATCTGATTCAGGAGGGGAATATCGGTCTGATGAAAGCAGTTGATAAGTTTGAGTACGAAAAAGGATTTAAGTTTTCCACATATGCGACATGGTGGATCCGTCAGGCAATTACCCGTGCAATTGCAGATCAGGCAAAGACGATCCGTGTTCCGGTACATATGGTGGAGACAATCAATAAGGTTGTCCGTGCACGCCGTACCCTGACACAGGAGCTGGGAAGAGAACCTTCCAATAAGGAAATTGCGGAGATGCTTGGCGAAGATGAAGATCGTGTAACGGAGATCATGAGTTTTAGTCAGGATCCGGTTTCCATGGAGGCTCCGGTAGGGGATGAGGACGATTCCCATCTGGGTGATTTTGTGCAGGATTCCAATGCGTTATCCCCGGAGGAGAATGCGATTGCGGAGATGCGTAATAAGCAGATTTCACTTGCCATGAAAGACCTGACGGATCGTGAGCAGGAAGTGATCACACTGCGGTTCGGTCTTGACGGAAATCAGCCGCACACGCTGGAAGAAGTGGGACAGATGTTTCATGTGACAAGAGAGCGTATCCGTCAGATTGAAGCAAAGGCACTGCGTAAACTTGGTGCACCGAGCAGAAAACGTATGCTGCGTGACTTTTTATAACAGGTATTTTGCTGGACAATTCTGAAATTACGGATGTGATTTATGATATGGTTTTTGGCAGGGAGTGAAACTATATGTTTTATTTTAAGCTATCGCATCCAGCCCAATACCTATCCGCAGTGCCAGATGGATTTGGCACTGGCCATTATGCATGTACGTGCACATGCACGGCAGTATGGCATTGATGAAAACCGTATTCTTGTGGTGGGTGCTTCTGCCGGTGGGCATTTGTGCGCAAGCACGGCAATGCTGCATGAAGAACTGAAAACAGAAATTTTTTGTGTGCATCCGGAGCTGGAAAAACTATATGGAAGGATTTCTTCGCGGCCGGACGGGGTAGGACTGTTGTACCCGGTGATCAGTTTTACTTCGGAATATCATGAGGAAAGCTGTCGCTGTAATACAGGCGGAAACCCGGATCTTCAGAAAAAACTGTCGGTAGAACTTCACGATCTGACCGGCTATCCGCCAACATACGCTTATGCGAATCTCGATGACGGCTGTGTTCCGGCCAGCAATACGACCCGTCTGGATGCAGCACTTACGAAAGCAGGAGTGAAGCATCTGTGCGAGACTTTTCCGACAGGAGATCACGGCATCGGGTTAGGATATGGTACTTCAGCCAAAGCATGGAGCGAGCATATGCTTCGGTTTTTTGATGAAACTTTATAAAAATCCGGTAAGTATTAAAAATATGATACATTACAATAGTCTGAAACCGAAAATCCGGACATGGTAACGTTGTATTTGTATATTAGCGTTACGTTTTACTCAGCAAGTGCCGTGCATCTGAAAAGATGCGCGGTTTTCTTTTTTCCTTTCCCATGCTATGATGGAGACAGAAAAAAGAAAGAGAGAACAAAACATATGGGATATATATTGGAATTGAGAAAACAGGTAGGTCATCGGCCGTTGATTATGACCTGTGCAGGAGTGTTGCTTTTGAATGAAAAAAGGGAGCTGCTTCTGCAGAAACGTGCAGACAACGGGTTATGGGGATATCCCGGGGGGTCTATGGAACTCGGGGACAGCTTTGAAGATTGTGCCAGACGGGAAGTACGGGAGGAAACAGGACTGATCTGCGGAAAACTCGAACACTTTATGAATGTCTCCGGAGAAGAAGTACATTACGTTTATCCAAACGGGGATGAAATTTATGCCGCAGAAGAGATCTTTTTATGCCGGGAATTTTCCGGGCAGATCATTTGCCAGCAGGAGGAAGTAGAAAAACTTTGTTTTTTCCGTATGGAAGAACTCCCACCGAAAGAGCAGATCAATCCCAATAATTATCCGGCAATCGAACGGTTAAGGAGAATGATGGATGAAAATCACAGGGAAACCATATAAATTTCCGGCTTTGTTACGTCTTGCCTTTTGCTACAGAGAATGGTAGGATAAGACATAGAATGAGTTACAGAGGATCAAAACACATACAAGTGGGGGAATTCTTATGAAAAAAGCAAAGAAATTAATAGCCGGAATCATGCTGGCATGTATGGTCATTGTGGGAGCAGGCGTGAAGCCGCCTGACGTATTTGCAGCAGCAACAACAACGGCGGCTGCCGGTTCGCTGGAAATGAAGACTGCCAGTGACTCCATCAATTTAAATGCGGGACAGTCATTTGATGTGACATTTTCTGTCAATGCGGAGACTTCCGGATTCGGAGGATACCTGACTTATGACAACTCGGTGTTTACTTCGGTTACGGTAGTTGTTGACGGGGGCACCACATCCGGAAAGACAGACAATAACGGAGAGTGGAAGGCTTCTTATAATGGGTACACACATTTTCTGTCCGTGGATTATTATAAAAAGGATGCGGCAGGAAATACTACCGCACAGATCGCAGATCCGGTAAAAGTATCGGGATCATCGATTGCAACATTAAAATTTACCTCGGCAAAACCGGTAATAAAGACCGACATTACCTTCCGTCCATCTTATCTTCGCACAAACGGATCGGATGTGGAACTGAAAACGCAGAAACTGACACTGACGAATTCCCAGGCAAAGACCGTGACACTTTCCCTTGGAATCGTAAAGGGAAACGGGCATATTTCCGTTCCGGTATATTTTTCCAGAAATGACGGATTCAACAAGATCAAACTTGGAATTTCATACAATAAAAATATTCTTGCATTCCAGTCTGTGACGCTGGCACCGGAAGTACAGTCGACACTTACGCAGAGCGATTACAATATGTCTTCCTATGGAGGGTATCTCACGACAGAATATACGGCAGCAGCAGATGTAAATACTTCGGGAAATCTGATGTATATTGATTTTCAGCTTGCCAATGGAATGACAGCCTATTCCAACAACGGAATCAGTACGGATGTTACGGTTGCCATTGAGTCTGTGGAAGATCAGCAGGGGGATATTTTTTCCTACAATTCGGCGACATCGAGTGTGACGATCACAGATCAGCAGCATATACTCGGAGATGTCAGCGGGGACGGAAAAGTAAATCTGATCGATGTACTGTACGTCATTCAGTATTACAATAATACAAAGACGTTTACCAGTGCGGAGAAAATCGCAGCAGATGTAAACCGCGACGGGAAAGTAGATCTGACGGATGCCTTAAAGATCCTGCAGTATTACAACGGCGCGATCAAAACATTATATTAGAACAAAGGAGAAATCATGTATTGTAGAAAATGTGGAAGAGAGATTCCCGATGATTCTGTCATGTGCGGATATTGTGGAACACCTACAAATCCGGATAATCCGTATACCTATGGCGGAACACCGCAGAATATGGACGAAGGTGCAAACGGGCTTGGAATTGCTTCAATGATCCTTGGGATTGTTGCCATTCTGCTGGCATGCTGTGCCGGAGGAAAATGGCTGACATTTCTTGTCGCAGCTGCCGGTCTGATTCTTGGAATTATCGCATTACAGAAACCCAAGTACGGCAGCAGCAGAGGAATGGCTCTTGCGGGTGTGATCTGCAGTGTGATCGCGCTTCTTATGAAAATTATTGTGATCATTTTACTGGGGGTGGGAATCGGAACCTTTCTTTATTCCCATATGTTTCACTTTTAAAGTCCCATTCTGATAGATGGGAGTTATTCATAATATAACTGGAAGTTATAATAAAAATAGTGCTTGACAAACACAGATTATAGTATTATGATCTAAACAACACAAAGAAAGTAGAAGGTTTTCGAGATATGAGAAGACAGGCGTTATCGCTTTTAGTGGAAAATAACCCAGGCGTGACGAGCCGGATATCCGGATTGTTCAGTCGCCGCGGATATAATATTGACAGTTTTTCATCCGGTGTGACTGCAGATCCGAAATATACCAGAATTACAATTGTTGCCAGTGGCGATGAACTTATTCTGGATCAGATCGAGAAACAGTTACTGAAATTGGAAGATGTGTTGGATATCAAAAAACTGGAACCGGGACTTTCTGTTACCCGGGAGCTGATTCTTGTAAAGATCCGCGCAAAGGATAACGAGCGTCAGCCGATTATGAATGTGACAGAGATTTTTCATGGAAAGATCGTAGATGTTACAAACGATTCCATGGTAATTCAGCTGGTAGGACATCAGGATAAACTGGATGCCTTTTTAGATCTGCTGGATGGATATGAAATTCTGGAACTTGCACGTACCGGAATTACGGGACTTACCCGTGGATCGTCGGATGTCCGTTTTTTGGATTAGTTACGGCTACTTATTAAAAATATTTTTTTATATAAGAGTATACATATTTAGGAGGACAATGATATGTCAGAAGCAAGAATTTTTTATCAGGAAGATTGTAACCTTTCATTACTGGATGGAAAGACAATCGCAATCATCGGCTATGGTAGCCAGGGACATGCACATGCATTAAACTTAAAGGAGTCCGGATGCAACGTCATTATCGGTCTTTATGAGGGAAGCAAGTCCTGGAAGAAAGCCGAAGAGCAGGGATTTAAGGTATACGTTGCAGCAGAAGCTGCTAAAAAAGCTGATATTATCATGATTCTGATTAACGATGAATTACAGGCTGATATGTACAAGAAAGATATCGAGCCAAACCTTGAGCCAGGTAACATGTTAATGTTCGCACATGGTTTCAATATCCATTTCGGATGCATCAAGCCACCAAAGGATGTCGATGTTACAATGATCGCACCTAAGGCACCAGGACATACAGTACGTTCTGAGTATCAGGCTGGTAAGGGAACTCCTTGTCTGATCGCTGTTGAGCAGGATGCTACCGGAAAGGCATGGGATCTTGCACTTGCATATGGTCTTGGAATCGGCGGAGCAAGAGCCGGACTTCTTGAGACAACATTCCGTACAGAGACAGAGACTGACCTCTTCGGTGAGCAGGCTGTACTTTGTGGTGGTGTTTGTGCACTTATGCAGGCTGGTTTCGAAACACTTTGCGAGGCTGGTTATGATCCGAGAAATGCATACTTTGAGTGTATCCATGAGATGAAACTGATCGTAGACTTAATTTACCAGTCAGGTTTCGCAGGAATGAGATATTCTATCTCTAATACAGCTGAGTATGGTGATTACATCACCGGACCAAAGATTGTTACTGCTGAGACAAAGAAGGCTATGAAGCAGATCCTTACTGATATTCAGGATGGTACATTTGCAAAAGAGTTCTTACTGGATATGTCTCCGGCAGGACGTCAGGTTCACTTCAAGGCTATGAGAAAGCTTGCTTCTGAGCATCCATCAGAGAAGGTTGGTGCTGAGATCCGTAAGCTGTACAGCTGGAACAACGAGAGCGACAAGCTCATCAACAACTAATCAGAAACTGATTTTAAAAACCCCGGTGAGTGATATCATCGGGGTTTTTGTTTTTGTGACGGGGTGACATTTGACAAACTACCCCGGTATGTGTAAAATAAATATATTGTGAAAAAATATGAAAAATGAAGAGGCGAAGACATGGCAGAAGTATACAACCACAAAGTGGTAGAGAAAAAGTGGCAGAAAGTCTGGGATGATGAAAAGGCTTTTGCTGCAACCAATGATTATTCCAAACCGAAATATTATGCGCTGGTTGAATTCCCATATCCATCCGGACAGGGACTTCACGTTGGGCATCCAAGACCATACACAGCATTGGATATTGTTGCCCGGAAGAGAAGAATGCAGGGATATAATGTATTATATCCGATGGGATGGGATGCATTTGGACTTCCGACAGAAAACTATGCAATTAAAAATAAAATCCATCCAAAAATCGTAACCGAAAATAATGTAAAGCATTTTAAGGATCAGTTACATTCTCTGGGATATTCTTTTGACTGGGATCGTGAGATTAATACAACAGATCCAAAGTACTATAAATGGACTCAGTGGATTTTCCTGAAATTGTTCAAGGCCGGTCTTGCATACAAAAAAGAGATGCCGATCAACTGGTGTACTTCCTGTAAGGTAGGTCTTGCAAACGAGGAAGTTGTAAACGGTGTATGTGAGCGGTGTGGTGCTCCGGTTGTCCGCAAGGTAAAGAGCGAATGGATGTTAAAGATTACCGATTATGCGGATAAGCTGATCGAAGGACTGAATGATGTAGACTACATTGAACGTGTCAAGGTTTCACAGAAAAACTGGATCGGACGTTCTACAGGTGCCGAGGTTGATTTTCAGATCAAAGATACAGAAGATAAGCTGCGTATTTACACCACACGCTGCGATACATTGTTTGGTGTTACCTATATGGTTGTTTCACCAGAGCATCCATATCTGGATAAGTACAAGGATCAGATTAAAAACTGGGAGGAAATCGTTGCATACCGCGAGCAGGCTTCCAGAAAGTCTGATTTTGAGCGGGCGGAGCTTGCAAAAGACAAGACTGGTGTGGCAATTGACGGTCTGACTGCAATCAATCCGGTCAACGGAAAAGAAGTTCCGATCTGGGTATCTGATTATGTACTGATGAGCTATGGTACCGGTGCTATCATGGCAGTTCCGGCACATGATGAGAGAGACTGGGAGTTTGCAAAGAAATTTCATCTTCCGATCATTCAGGTAGTTGCAAAGAACGGAGAAGAAGTGGATGTCAATGAGGCTGCTTTTACCGATGTAGCGACGGGTGTGCTGATCAACTCCGACTTCTTAAACGGCCTGGAAGTAAAAGATGCAAAGGAAAAGATGATCAAATTCCTGGAAGAAAAAGGAATTGGTCAGGCAAAGACAAATTATAAATTAAGAGACTGGGTATTCTCCCGTCAGCGTTACTGGGGGGAGCCGATTCCGATTGTTCACTGCGATAAATGTGGTTATGTGCCGATCGATGAGAGCGAGCTGCCGCTGCTTCTTCCGGAAGTAGAAAGTTATATGCCGACAGACAACGGAGAATCTCCGCTTGCAGCAATGACCGACTGGGTAAATACGACTTGTCCATGCTGTGGTGGTCCTGCAAAGCGTGAGACCGATACAATGCCGCAGTGGGCCGGATCTTCCTGGTATTTCCTGCGTTATACCGATCCGCACAATGACAAGGCACTGGCAAGTCCGGAAGCACTTAAATACTGGCTGCCGGTCGACTGGTACAATGGCGGTATGGAGCACACAACCCTGCATCTGCTGTATTCCAGATTCTGGCATAAATTCCTGTATGACCAGGGCGTTGTTCCGACTCCGGAACCATACCAGAAGCGTACTTCCCATGGCATGATTCTCGGTGAAAACGGAGAGAAGATGTCAAAGTCCAGAGGAAATGTAGTCAATCCAGACGATATTGTGCAGGAGTATGGTGCAGATACCCTGCGTACGTATGAAATGTTCATCGGAGCATTTGATCTGGCTGCATCCTGGTCGGAAGATGGAGTAAAGGGATGCCGCAGATTCTTAGACCGTGTCTGGAAATTGCAGGATCTTATGACTGATGAGGAGGGATACTCCAAGGATCTTGAGACCAAGATGCATCAGACAATTAAGAAGGTTTCCAATGACTTTGAAAACCTCAAGTACAATACGGCGATTGCTGCCATGATGACACTTTTGAATGATTTTTATAAAAAAGGCTCTATCACCAGGGGAGAGTTAAAGACACTGATCATTCTGCTGAATCCGGTTGCTCCGCATATTACAGAAGAAATGTGGCAGATTATCGGATGCGAGGGAAGAGTATATCAGCAGACATGGCCGGAGTTCGATGAGGCAAAGACGGTGGAATCTTCCGTGGAGATTGCCGTTCAGATCAATGGTAAGGTAAAGGGAACGCTTGGTATCCAGAAAGATGATCCGAAGGATCAGGTAATTGCAAAGGCAAAAGAAGTCATTGCAGATAAACTGACCGGAAATATTGTCAAAGAGATTTATGTACCGGGAAGACTGGTAAACATTGTAATGAAATAAAATGTTTCCTGTCTGCCAGAAAACAGCAGACAGAAGATTTCTAAGGGAAAGGCACCCTGCGCAAAAGGCGCAGGGTGTTTTGCATAATAAAAAGGAAAAACACAGATACTGTAAAAAAGGAGGTCTTTGATGTGAAACTTTCATATCTTTCTTATTTTTTTACATATGAAACCCATATTCCGGATGGCATTGGATTTGCGTTGTTCGGTCCATGGCATCTGTTGTGGCTTTCGGTTATTTTTGCCATATGCGTCAGATATGTATGGATTTATAAAAAAGGGGATGAAAGAAAAAAACGCCGGATGGATGGTCTGACGGCATGTTCCCTTGTGGTGTGGATTGTCGTGAGAGCAATTTATATTGCGGTGATCCATGAAGCGTTTTTATATGAACTCCCGTTTCATCTGTGCAGCATGGCTGGAATTTTGTGTGCCGTTCATTGTCTGACGAAATGGAAATGGCTGGGGCAGGTGCTGTATACCATCTGTCTCCCGGGAACAGTGCTGGCACTTTTATTTCCAAACTGGAACTTTTATCCGGTCATTCATTTCATTACACTGGAAGGCTTTTTGTTTCATATGGGAATTGTACTGTATGTGGCAGGAAAACTTGCATCCCATGAAATCCGACCGGATTTTGCAAAACTCTGGCAGGTGGTGTTATTTCTGACTGCGGTTGTGATACCGATTTACTGGTTTGATAAAAGATATGATGTGAATTATATGTTTGTGAACTGGCCATCCGCCGGATCTCCGCTTGTCTGGCTGGCAGACAGGATGGGAAATCCGGGGTATCTTACAGGATATGCGGCACTTGTGTTTCTTTGCATGCTTTTGATGGATGTGGGCTATCTTATGGTTGCCGGAAGGAGAAAACAAAAGTTATTTTTTTAACACATGAGGAGGCCGGGACGGGTCGCTGCCACGCAATTTCTGCATGCCACGCTGAATGGCATCTTTGGAATCTTTCCAGTCGGCATCTTTGTTTTTGTAATCATATTTTTCAATAAACCATGCAACGTCTTCATAGACGCGGTGGAAATTTTCCTTCATCAGAGGAAGGACGGTGGCATAGAATTCTTTTTTCTCTTCAACGGAAAGCTGTTCGTCGGCACCTTCGCAGAGAACTTTAAAGTGATCGAGGCAGAATCCTTTGGTATTTGCCACCTGTGCACGGAAATCCATATCTTTTTTGTACATGGAAAAGAAGGTTTTCATGTAAGCCTGAAAGGTATTTTTTACACTGTTACAGATGAAACAGGTGGATTCCCGCCGGTTGATCCACTCGACAATGGAATTGGAAGAACCATCTGTTTTTTTGCCGAACAGACTGCTGCGTTTTGCAGCAGCGTCCGGACGGAAGGTTTTCCAGACATGATCCATTTCCTCTTCGTGACGTTTCATCAGTGTTTTTAAAATCCAGGCATTGCCGAGCGAATTTCCATAATCAAACATTTTTTTGAAATGTGCGCGGCAGAATCCTTCCCGGTCTGTCATGTCGCGGATATCGGCTTCCATATAGGAGGCACCATGTCCGAGGACGAAATCCATCATGTGTTCTTCGGTTTTTTGTTCAATATAGCAGAATGGACATTCTCCGGCATTTGCCATGGCGTCTGAAATTGGGATGGTGTGAAGCTGTTCTTTCATAGTGTTTCCTCCGGTCTGTAAGTACGGTAAAAGTCAATAAAGGTCTGTAAGGATTTGGATGGCTTTAAGTTTTCCTTGTATGCAAAGCCGATTTCCCGTTTGTGGATCGGGATGCCGAGCGGAATTTCCACGAGAGATCCCTCTTGGAGTTCCCGTGTGACAAAACTTTTGATGACACAGGCAACGCCGACACCGATCTTTGCGAAATCAATTAACAGATCCATGTTCGAGATATCAATGGATTCCGCTACGGAAATATGATTGTCCTGCAGATAATCGTCAATATACTGCCGCGTCATGTTATGCTTATCCAAAAGCATAAGTGTGGAATTGCCAAGGATGGAATCTCTGGTAATCCCTCTTTTTTTCAGATTTGAGAGATAGTCCGGATTGGCTACAAAAATGTCTTCAATGTTGTCCAGATAGTAAAAATTGATGTTTTTGAGATTATCCGGCTTTCCAATCAGACCGATGTCAATTTTATTTTCATCCAGCAGATCAAGCGTTTCGTTGGTCGACTGACAGTTGATGGAAATACTGATATGCGGATTCTGCCGTATGAATTCTTTCAGATAGGGCAGAAGTACAAATTTGCAGAGTGTGGAACTGACACCGATCTGCAGGTGACCGACACCAAGATCGATGGAGCGTTTTAATTTGTCTTCCCCAAGTGTCAATGTTTCAAAGGCTTCCTTTACATGTCCATAAAGTAACTGGCCCTCGTCCGTCAGTACAACGCCGCGGGAACTGCGGGAAAACAGTTTGCATCCTAAATTTTCTTCCAGTTTCTGAATGGATTTGCTGATGGCAGGCTGGCTGATGTAGAGTTCTTTGGCTGCCTTGGAAATATTTCCGGCATTGGCAACCGTATAAAAAATCCAGTAAGAAGATAAATTCTGATTCATTATTGCCTCCGTTTATTATAATAAGTTATTATATCATAAAATATAGTTATGGTAAATATGTTTATTATGTATTAGGATTATGAAATAATCTGTGCTAAAATCATAGTAGTTTAAGATATTAAAGGAGGAATTATCCATGGGAATGACAATGACTCAGAAGATTCTTGCAGCACATGCAGGCCTGCCTTCTGTCAGCGCCGGACAGCTGATCGAGGCAGACCTGGATCTGGTTCTGGGCAATGATATTACTTCTCCGGTTGCAATTCATGAAATCGGAAAAATGAATGTAGAGGGTGTATTTCACAAAGATAAAATCGCACTTGTGATGGATCACTTTGCTCCAAATAAAGACATTAAATCCGCAGAGCATTGCAAATGCGTACGTGAGTTCGCCTGCAAAAATGATATTACAAACTATTTTGATGTAGGTGAGATGGGAATAGAGCATGCACTCCTTCCGGAAAAAGGACTTACGGTTGCGGGAGATGTGATTATCGGTGCAGATTCCCATACATGTACATACGGTGCACTTGGTGCATTTTCTACTGGTGTGGGAAGTACAGATATGGCAGCCGGCATGGCTACCGGAAAAGCATGGTTTAAAGTACCGTCTGCAATCAAATTTAATATTGTAGGAAAGCCGGACAAATGGATCAGCGGAAAAGATGTGATTCTTCATATCATCGGAATGATCGGTGTGGATGGAGCCCTTTATAAATCCATGGAATTTGTTGGGGAAGGAATCAAATACCTTTCCATGGATGACCGTTTTACCATCGCAAACATGGCAATTGAGGCCGGTGGAAAGAACGGTATTTTCCCGGTAGACGATCTGACCCGTGCATACATGAAAGAACATTCCAAGAGACCGTTCGTAGAATATGAAGCAGATGCGGATGCAGAGTATGACGAAGAATATACGATTGATCTTTCAACTTTAAAGTCAACCGTTTCATTCCCACATCTGCCGGATAACACACGTACGATTGATGAAGTGGGCGATGTGAAAATTGATCAGGTTGTGATTGGTTCCTGCACAAACGGACGTATGGAAGATCTTCGTACAGCTGCAGAAATCTTAAAAGGAAAGAAAGTAGCCAAAGGACTCCGCGTGATTGTAATCCCGGCAACCCAGCAGATTTATCTGGATGCCATGGAAGAGGGGCTTCTTAAGATCTTTATCGAAGCAGGTGCAATCGTAAGTACACCGACCTGTGGACCGTGTCTTGGCGGATATATGGGAGTACTTGCAGAAGGCGAGCGCTGTGTATCCACAACAAACCGTAACTTTGTCGGACGTATGGGACATGTAGATTCGGAAGTATATCTTGCAAGCCCGGCGGTTGCAGCGGCAAGTGCCATCACCGGAAAGATTTCAGGCCCGGCGGAAGTAATGTAGAAGATGCCGGAGAAAAAGGAGGTCAGATAAGAAATGAAAGCAGCACATGGTAGTGTATTTAAATATGGCGATAACGTAGATACGGATGTTATCATTCCGGCAAGATATTTGAATTCTTCCGATCCGAAAGAACTTGCCACACACTGTATGGAAGATATCGATAAAGATTTCGTAAAAAATGTACATGTGGGAGATATTATTGTAGCCAATAAAAACTTTGGATGTGGTTCTTCCCGTGAGCATGCACCGATTTCCATCAAGGCATCCGGTGTCAGCTGTGTCATTGCTGAGACGTTTGCCAGAATCTTTTACCGGAATGCCATCAATATCGGTTTGCCGATCATTGAGTGCCCACAGGCCGCAAAGGAAATACAGGCAGGGGATGAGGTGGAAGTAGATTTTGATTCCGGAATCATCACAGATGTGACAACCGGAAAGAAATTCCAGGGACAGGCATTTCCACCATTTATGCAGAAGATTATTGACTGCGAAGGTCTTGTCAATTATATCAACCAGAAATAATAAAAAGATGTCAGAGAGGACTTCCCTTATTTGCGGGGAAGTCCTTTTAGGTAAGAAAGATATGTAGGAGAAAGGGAAATCTGCTGGTAAATATCGGCATAGGACGAAGCAGACAGCTCCTCGATATAGTTTTCCGGAAAATTTTTTGATATGCCGGCCTGATGCGCCAGATCTACGGCTTTGTTATAGGCAATTGCCGCATCAATCGCATTTGTGTAATTACCGACAGTGATGTTGCCGTGGATATGGATACGTACTTTATAGTGTTCGGTTCCGTTTTTGTCGATGCGTTCGACACCAAAATACGGATTGATGATTTTGAGGTTTGAGTAGCGGAAATCATTTTCATCGCCGTTGACAAAACAAAAATCCCTGCCGTTTACCGCATGGGTTTTGATGCCGTAGCGGCCGAGAAGCGTAAGCTGCATTCCATAGTGATTGACATACAGATGTCCCTGGCGTGTCAGAATCCGGTGGCTGCTGTAATAGAAGAGGTCATCAATGTCAAATTTTAACTCCCGGTGAATACTCAGATAATAACTGAAATAATTTTTGCGCAGATAGATGGGGGTAGGAATATACATATGATTATCCCGGAAATTGATCAGCGAAACAATTTTTTCAAAGGCAAGCTGGTTGGTCCGGTAAAATGCCTCATCGATGGTTTCTGTACCGGATAACAGCTCGCAGGCGGCAGTGTATGCCTGGTGTGCCTGAACTTCCGTGGGGAAGCTTCCGAGGCTGATATGGCGGCCTTTGTGCGTAATATTGGAGCGATAGTATACGGTTTTGTCTTTTTTTGTTGCAAGATATACACCGGTTAACATAAATTCTCCTTTCGCCCTGACAGGTTATTTTAGTAGTATAACATAGGAAATTCATTGACACCACCCACTTTTTTACCTATAATGTACGAGAAACGTTATGATTAAATTTTTGTAAAATGAGGAAGAAAAAATGGAATTAATGTATTCAAGCACCAGAAATGATAAAGTAAAACTGACTGCATCCCAGGCAATTTTAAAGGGTCTGGCAGATGATGGAGGACTTTTTGTACCGGAGCGTATCCCGGCACTGGATGTCCCAATGGATACACTTGCAGATATGTCCTATCAGGAGACTGCTTATGAAGTCATGAGCCGTTTCTTTACGGATTTTACAGAAGATGAGTTAAAGGATTGTATCAAAAAAGCATACGACAGCAAATTTGATACGCCGGAGATTGCACCGCTGGTAGATGCGGACGGTGCTTATTATCTGGAACTGTTCCATGGCCCGACAATTGCATTTAAGGATATGGCACTTTCCATTCTGCCACATCTTTTGATTACCTCTGCAAGAAAAAATCAGGTGAAAAATGATATTGTTATTTTAACAGCGACATCCGGAGATACCGGAAAAGCTGCCCTTGCAGGATTTGCAGATGTGGAAGGCACAAAGATTGTTGTATTTTATCCGAAGAACGGTGTCAGCCCGATCCAGGAAAAGCAGATGATCACACAGAAAGGTGCAAATACCTGTGTGGTTGGAATCCACGGAAACTTTGATCAGGCACAGACCGGTGTGAAGAAGATGTTTAATGATACTGCACTTGAAGCAGAACTTGATGTTGCAGGTTATCAGTTCTCATCTGCAAATTCCATCAATATCGGACGTCTGATTCCTCAGGTGGCATATTATGTATATGCATATGCAAAATTATATAAAAATGGTGCAATTGCAAAAGATGAAAAGATCAACGTTGTTGTTCCAACCGGAAATTTCGGAAATATCCTTGCTGCTTTTTATGCAAAGAATATGGGACTTCCAATTGCAAAACTGATCTGTGCATCCAATGAGAACAAAGTATTGTATGATTTCTTCTCCACCGGAACATACGACAGAAACCGTGATTTCATTCTTACAAGTTCTCCATCCATGGATATTCTGATTTCTTCCAATCTGGAGCGTCTGATTTACCGTATTGCCGGAAACGACGCAGAAAAGAATACAAAGATGATGGAAGAACTTTCCACAGACGGAAAATATGCAATCACGGATAAGATGCGTGCGCAGCTTGCTGATTTCTACGGAAATTATACAAGCGAGGAAGAGACTGCAAAGACCATCAAAAAATTATATGAGGATACCGGATATATCATTGATACCCATACAGCAGTTGCGGCGGGGGTATACGATAAGTATAAGAAGGATACCGGGGATACCGAGACAAAGACCGTGATTGCCAGCACGGCAAGTCCGTTTAAGTTTACCCGAAGCGTTATGGATGCGATTGATCCGAAATATGATGCTATGGGTGACTTTGAGCTGGTAGATGAGCTTTCCAGAATCGGAAATGTCAAAGTCCCACAGGCGATCGAAGAGATCCGTACCGCACCGGTACTTCATGATACGGTATGTGAAGTGGAAGAAATGCCACAGGTTGTTAAAAAATTCCTTGGTGTTTAAAATACATATGAAAAGAGGACAAAGATTATGAAAAAGAAATTGATTTCGCTTTTACTTGTTTCTGCCATGGCAGCTGCAACAGCAGGCTGCGGTTCATCCGTACCTGCCAACAGTGTGAACTCCAGAGATGATCTTCCTGGGAAAAAAATCGGAGTACAGCTCGGTACAACCGGAGATTCGGATGCCACAGAGTATGAAAAGAATGATGGCAGTACGGTAGAACGTTACAATAAAGGCGCAGATGCCATTCAGGCATTAAAAACAGGAAAGATTGACTGTGTGATCATTGATCAGCAGCCGGCAGAAGCTTTTGTTGAAAAAAATGATGATTTAAAGATTTTATCCGATACGTTTGATCCGGAAGAGTATGCCATCTGTATTGCCAAAGGCAATTCGGATCTGACCGATAAATTTAACAGCGCGATTGAAGAACTGCAAAAGGATGGAACCATTGATTCCATCACCAGCAATTATATCGGAGATGAGGCTGGAAAGCATCCATATGAGACACCGGACGGAACCGAGTATCCAAACGGAACACTTACTATGGCAACCAATGCGCAGTTTGATCCATACGAATATTATGACGGAGATCAGATTGTAGGAATTGATGCAGATATTGCAAAAGCAATCTGTGATAAACTCGGATATGAGCTGAAGATTGAAGATATGGAGTTTGATGCGATCATCGCAGCGGTATCTTCCGGAAAAGCTGATTTTGGTGCTGCCGGAATCACGGTAAATGAGGATCGTAAGAAAAATATTGACTTTACGGATACCTATACAAAGGCTTGTCAGGTAATCGTTGTAAGAAACAAATAATTTGTTTCGGAGGATAAACAGTGAGTGATTTTATTGCAAAATTTCAACAGGATTTTATAGAGAGCGACCGTTATCTGTATCTGCTGCGTGGGCTGGGGAATACATTGCTGATTGCAGCCCTTGCGGTTATTCTGGGAATTGTTCTTGGATTTCTGGTTGCAATCATCCGGTCTACACATGACAAGCATGGCGGACTGAATATCCTGAATTTTATCTGTAAAGTGTATCTGACCATATGGCGGGGAACCCCGACGATGGTGCAGCTGCTGATCATGTATTATATTATTCTCGTTGCACTGGATAATAAGATTCTGGTTGCAGTGATTGCGTTCGGATTGAATTCGGCGGCTTATGTGGCAGAGATTGTCCGTTCCGGAATTATGTCTGTGGATGAGGGACAGTTTGAGGCCGGACGAAGCCTTGGGTTGAATTACACCCAGACCATGCGGCTGATCATTCTTCCTCAGGCATTTAAAAATGTCCTTCCGGCGCTGGCAAATGAATTTATTACACTTTTGAAAGAGACATCCATCAGTGGATACATTGCAATTCCGGATCTGACAAAAGGCGGTGACATTATTCGAAGCCAGACATATGATGCGTTTCTTCCGTTATTCGGCGTTGCGGTCATTTATCTGGTACTGGTAATGATCCTTACGGCAGGAGTACACAAACTGGAAACGAGGTTGCGGACAAATGAGCGATAACAAAAATGTATTGATCGAAGTGAGAGATCTTTGTAAATCTTTTGACCATGTTAAGGTATTAAACGGAATATCAACAACGATTTCGCAGGGAGAGGTTGTTGCAATTATCGGACCGTCGGGATGCGGAAAATCTACGTTTCTGCGCTCCATGAATCTTCTGGAAAAACCAACCTCCGGTTCCATTCTTTTTGAGGGAACGGATATTACGGATTCTTCCGTTGACATCAATAAAATGCGTCAGAAAATCGGAATGGTGTTTCAGCAGTTTAATCTCTTTCCCAACCATACCGTAAAAGGGAATATCATGCTTGCCCCGGTACAGACCGGGCTCATGACAAAAGAAGAGGCTTCGAAACGTGCAGATGAACTGCTGGTACGCGTAGGGCTTTCGGATAAAGCGGATGTCTATCCTGCAATGCTTTCCGGAGGACAAAAGCAGCGTATTGCGATTGCGCGTGCACTTGCTATGAATCCGGATGTGATGCTGTTTGATGAGCCGACTTCTGCACTTGATCCGGAAATGGTAGGAGAAGTACTTGAGATTATGAAAGAACTTGCCAGAGATGGAATGACGATGGTGGTTGTCACACATGAGATGGGATTTGCCAGGGAAGTGGCAAGCCGTGTAATGTTCATCAATGAAGGACAGATTCAGGAGGAGAATACACCGAAGGAATTTTTCTCCCACCCGGAAAATCCACGTTTGTGCGAGTTCCTTTCTAAAGTATTATAGTGGAAACATAAAAAAACGTCTGCCTTGTGGCAGACGTTTTTTATGGCATTTTACTTTAAGGAAAATCCTATTTTATTCTTTAATGGAAACACGTTCCATATAAAAATCAATCGTTCCAAACGTATACAGAACCGGGATATGCAAGGTGCGTCCTGAAAACTGAATCGGGGAAACGGTAATATGCTCCGGAGCACCGAGTGTTAACTCTGTGTTAGAGGTGTTTGATACATTTACAATGAATAATCCGTTCTGCAGATTCAAAAAATCCTCCAGAGAAGCCTGAACGTATTCATCGTAAGAATAGAACTGCTCATGGACATAGCGGGTAGCAAAGGCAATCGCCGTGTCCAGATCCATGGAAATATAGGTGTTAATCGCATAGTCACCATGAATTTCCTGCTTTACACAACAGGCAATGGAAGCCTCAGTGACTTCTTCCACGGAAAGCGGTGTGTAATCGGAACCGATAAAACGGATAAAATCGTTAAATAAAAGCTCGATAAACATATGTCCTTTTTCCGAAAGAGCAGCGTCGGTTGATGAAAAAAAGTTTTCAAACAACTGCTGGATATTTTTCCGGCGCTCGATAAGGCTTTCTTCATCTTCCATGCCGTTTTTGGAGCGGTAATCCTGTATGATCTGTTCGAAATCGGTGTTTGTCAGAACTCCTTCATCCAAAAGAACCTGTCCAAGAGAAAGGAAGGCAGGGGTCTGCTGTTTTAACAGTTCTTCCACCTGGGCTTCGGTCAGGTATCCGAGCTGAATCGCCAGCTCACCGAAACGATTGTCCTGGTGGGTCTGGTGAATGACAACATCATCTACCTGGGCTGCATTCATGTATCCGGCATGAAGGGCAAGGGTACCGAGTTTCATATGCTGATCTGCTTCCTGACGCATCGCTGAAAACAGCTGATCACGGGTCACATATCCGTTGGCAAGCAGATAATTTCCAAAAAATTGTGTATACATAACGATTATCTCCCTTCCAGGAAGCGCTTAACGACAGCAAGCACCTGTTCCTTGTCCAGTGGCTTTTGAATGAAATCTTTTGCGCCCGCTTCCAGTGCATTTTTCAGCTGGGACTGTGTTCCGACAGAAGAAGCGATGATGATTGTAGCTTCCGGATCAAATTCCATAATATCACGGATGGCATCATTGCCGTCTTTTTTTGGCATAACAATGTCAAGAAATACCAGATCCGGATGTACTTCTTTATATTTGTCAATCGCACTCTGTCCATCGGTGGCTTCCACGAATACCGGAGTGCCGAGAGTGGAAATGATGTCCTTTAACTGTTTACGTGCAAGAATCGAATCGTCAGTAATTAAAATTGTAGTGTCCTCAATGCGCATATACATTCTCCTTTTTGTTACATATTAAGTATATTTTACTATAAATGTATAAAATAATCAATGAAATTTGACTATTTTTGCCGATGGTAAAAAGTTTTTTCGTGTGTGATACTATAAAACAGGAGGAAAAATCATGAAAACAATTTTACTTATGGATATTGTGATCGTTTTTGTAGGCATTTATCTGGCTGTTTCTGCTGCAAAAATGAAAAAAAGCGGACAGATCAGTGACCTGGTTGTCCCGAAAGAAGAAATTAAGAAGTGTAAAGATCCCGAGGCGTATATCCGGGGAATAACACCGTGGCTGTATGGATTTGCGGCGGTAGCAGTTGTTGTGGGAGCAATCGGAATTTTATGTGATACTAAGGTGATTACGCTCGGACGCATCTGGACATATGTGGAACTTGGTGCATTTTTGGCAGCATTGTTTGCATTTGTAAGCGGAATGCGTAAAATAAAAGACAAATTTTTTCCTTAAAGCAGTATGCGGAAATGGAAAAAAGTACATAGAATCAGACCTTGAAATTCAGGTAAAAATAAAGTATAATAAGTGCAGTACAAAAGAGAAAGTTGCCGGATGCGGTATCGCATAAAAGACGGCAGAAAGAGATGCCTGAAATGTACGACAACTCTTGCTATTTAGAACCTACATTTACTTTAAACGGGATTCCTATATGATTTTTCTGGATGTCAGGCCGCCACAGTCAGCGGAAGACAGAAGGGAAACTGCGGTCGCCCACCTAGCATTGGCTAGGAGTCTAAATTGCAGGAACCGGCATTTTGGGTAACTTACCAAAGAAAAAGTATTTAATATAAGATACCAAAGAATTTATTATATACCAAAGAATGTTACAGCGTACAAAAGAGAAGGGGAGCTGCCGGAGAACGGTGGCTCCTTATTTTGTGTCAATGACAGATGAATTAATAAAAACGGAGAGTGCTTCATGAAAAAAAGAGACAAAATGAAGATGATGGGGATTCTGATTCTGCTGCTTGCGGTAATTACCGTTGCGATAACTTTAATTCTGGTATCCCGTCTTTCCAAAACGGCAGGGAAAGATCAAAAAGAAGAAACATTTGACCGTTCCGTTTCCGGGATGCTCAGCAATGCATATATCTTAAAGAGTGAAGAAAAGGATATCATTGTATTATATCGGGGAGAAACCTATTTTGCGGAGGGAAAGCCGGAGAAAAAATATACGGGGGTTGCGGATATTGAACTGACGAAGGGAAAGGTTACTAAAATTTATGCGAAACCTTCAACGATCAAGGGGGTTCTGACAAGTTACTCCTCAAAAAGTGTTCAGATAGAGGGATATGAACCGCTTTCGGCAGAAAAAGATCTGCCGGTGTATCTTGTGGCAAGTTCCGGACATGCAAAAATTCCTGTCCGTCAGGGAAAGATTTCAGATCTTGTTGTAGGAAATTCCAAAGTGGAACTGGTTGTTGCAGAGCAGAAAGCCTGTGCACTTGTAAGCTATCAGGAGGACATGGCAGAAAAGGTCCGTGTGCTGCTCAAAAACGGAAAAGAAAATACATATGCCAGTCTTTTTGTTTGCAGCGGGGATGCCTATACCGTGGATGGAAATAAAAGGAAGAAGGACACCGTAACAGATGCAGAAAAACTTCTGAAGGGGGAAAAAACGGGAAAAGAGATAAAAATTTCTCCGGATACCGGTGGCCTTTTGTATCGATGTGATAAAAACGGAAACCCGTATGGTTCCGGGTACGAGGGAGATCTGATTCTCCGGAAGGAAAAAAAGGGATATGTCCTGATCAATGAAATTCCGATGGAAGATTATATTCGTTATGTTCTGCCTTCTGAAATGCCATTATCTTTTTCCTATGAAGCCTTAAAAGCACAGGCGGTATGTGCGCGCACATTTACATACGGGCAGATGAAAAACGATACGTATGCCCGGTACGGAGCAAATCTGGATGATTCCATTGCCTATCAGGCCTATCATGCAACAACTTCCTATGAAGTGACGGATCAGGCTGTGGCGGATACCGCAGGCATGGTGATGACGTACAAAGGAAAACTTGCGGACTGTTATTATTATTCCACTTCCCCGGGATATTCTGAAAATCTGGAAGTATGGAATGCCGCATCTCCGGGATATCTGCTGGCGGAAAACCATACCAGGGAAAAGACAAAAGATCTGTCTTCGGATAAAGCCTTTCATAAATTTATTACAGCAAAAGCGGATGCCTATGATGAAAATTCCCCGTATTTCCGATGGACGGCTACCCTGTCGGCAAAGCTGGGCATGGATGAAACATATGGAAAACTGAAAAAACTGAAAGTCAATAAACGAAGCACTTCCGGATATGTACTGTCTCTTACCATGGTTTTTGAAAAAGGAGAGCGGACGATCGAAAAGGAAAATGAAATCCGGTATGCACTCGGAAAGTATCTGCTGGATCTTGATCTTGCAGACGGAACCAATAAACATCGTGCCTCTTCCGTCCCGAGTGCGTGCTTTGAAATAAAAAGTCAGAAAAAAGGAACCATCGTGCTGACCGGAGGCGGATTCGGGCATGGAATCGGAATGAGTCAGTACGGTGCGGACGCCATGGGAAAAGAAGGAAAGAAATGGCAGGAAATTCTCGGATTTTATTTTAAGGATGTTACATTTACCAATGTCTTTGATCTTGACACATAAAAGGAGACTGTGGTAGAATGACAAATGTGTAAAAAGCAATGAATGTGTCAGTAGCATCTGAACGACATACAGAGAGAGGAAGTCATCGGCTGTAAGCTTCCTTATGATACGCCAGCATGTGAATTTTCCCACAGGAGCTGCGCAGGTGAACACAAGGATTTTTAGCCTGCGACGGTCACTGCACGTTAAGCAGAATGAGAGCCCATATAGATACAGGATATGGGAATCTGGGTGGTAACGCGGAATTTTTCGTCCCTGATATGCAATTATGCATAGCAGGGATTTTTTTATGCCAGAAAACAGTTCCGGTTCCACAGTAGAAAATTGCGTAAAAACAATTATTATGAAAGAAAATATGTAAAAGGAGAGTACCATGAAAGAAAAATTGCAGAAAATCAGAGAAAATGCAATAGCACAGATTGAAAATTCTGACGGACTTGCAAAACTCAACGATGTGCGTGTCGCCGTTCTTGGAAAGAAAGGGGAACTCACCGCCGTATTAAAGAGTATGAAAGAGGTTGCACCGGAGGATCGCCCGAAGGTGGGACAGTGGGTAAATGAGACCCGTCAGGAAATTGAAAATAAACTCGATGAGATGAAGAAAAAACTCGAGGCTGCGGAGCTTGAACATCGTCTGGAAAATGAAGTGATCGACGTTACCCTTCCGGCAAAGAAAAACCGTGTGGGACACAGCCATCCGAATACCATGGTACTTGAAGAGGTAGAGCGTATTTTTACCGGTATGGGATATGAAGTTGTAGAAGGACCGGAAGTGGAATACGATTATTACAACTTTGAAGCATTAAACATTCCAGCAAACCATCCGGCAAAAGATGAGCAGGATACCTTCTACATCAATGATAAGATCCTGCTGCGTACACAGACTTCACCGGTTCAGGTGCGTGTGATGGAGCAGAAGAAACCTCCGATCCGTATGATCGCACCGGGACGTGTGTTCCGTGCGGATGAAGTGGATGCGACCCATTCGCCTTCTTTCCATCAGATTGAGGGAATGGTCATTGACAAGGGAATCACGTTTTCTAACTTAAAGGGAACACTGACCCAGTTTGTACAGAAGCTGTTTGGAAAAGAAACAAAAGTAAAATTCCGTCCGCATCATTTCCCATTTACGGAGCCATCGGCCGAGATGGATGTTTCCTGTTTTAAATGTGGCGGAAAAGGATGCCGTTTCTGCAAAGGTGAGGGATGGATCGAAATCCTTGGCTGTGGAATGGTACATCCAAGAGTGCTTCGTATGAGCGGTATTGATCCGGAAGAATATTCCGGCTTTGCATTTGGTATCGGTCTGGAGCGTATTACCCTGTTGAAATATGAGATTGACGATATGCGTCTGCTGTATGAGAATGACGATCGTTTCTTAAAACAGTTCTAGGAGGAGAAAAAGAATGAATACATCATTAAAATGGATCAAAGCTTTAGTTCCGGGACTTGACTGCGGCGTGCAGGAGTATGTCGATGCCATGACACTTTCCGGATCAAAAGTTGAGGGATATGAGCAGCTCGATGCAGATCTTGACAAGATCGTCGTCGGACAGGTTACAAAGATTGAAAAACACCCGGATGCCGACAAACTTGTCATCTGCCAGGTAAACGTTGGAAACGAAACGCTGCAGATTGTGACTGGTGCACCAAACGTATTTGAAGGGGCAAAAGTTCCGGTTGTTTTAGATGGCGGACGTGTCGCAGGAGGACATGATGGAACAAAAACTCCTGGTGGAATCAAAATTAAAAAAGGAAAGCTTCGCGGGGTTGAGTCTTCTGGCATGATGTGCTCGATTGAGGAACTCGGTTCGAACCGTGAAATGTTCCCGGACGCACCGGAGAACGGACTGTATATCTTTGACGAGGATGCACCTGTCGGAGAAAATGCGGTTGCTTATTTAGGACTGGATGACAGCGTTGTCGAATATGAGATTACATCCAACCGTGTAGACTGTTTTTCCGTACTCGGCATTGCGCGTGAGGCAGCAGCCACGTTCCATAAGGAATTTGTACCTCCTGTCGTAACAGAAACCGGAAATAACGAAGATGTCAATGATTACATCAAAGTATCGGTAAAGGATCAGGATCTTTGCAGCCGTTACACGGCAAGAGTTGTAAAGAATATTAAGTTTGCCCCATCTCCGAAGTGGATGCAGGAACGTCTTCGTGCACATGGAATCCGTCCGATCAATAATCTTGTAGATATTACGAATTATGTGATGGAAGAATACGGGCAGCCGATGCACGCCTATGATCTGGATACGATTGAAGGAAAAGAGATTATTGTCCGCCGTGCAGCCGCAGGTGAAAAATTTGTGACGCTGGACGGACAGGAACGTCAGCTGGATGAAAATGTACTGATGATCTGTGATGCAAAAAAAGCAGTAGGCATTGCCGGTATCATGGGTGGAGAAAATTCCATGATTACCGATCATGTAACAACCATGTTATTTGAGGCAGCATGCTTTGATGGAACCAATATCCGGAAATCCGGAAAGCGCATCGGACTTCGTACCGATGCTTCGGCTAAGTTTGAAAAAGGCTTAGATCCAAATCTTGCCATGGAAGCGATGAACCGTGCCTGCCAGCTGGTAGAAGAGTTAGGCGTCGGCGAGGTTGTAGGTGGAGCCGTTGACATTTATCCTGTGAAGCGTGAGGGCGTAAAGATTCCGTTCGAACCGGACAAGTACAATAAGCTTTTGGGAACGGATATTCCGGCCGGGGATATGATCGAATATTTCAAAAAAATAGATCTGGGATATGACGAAGCAACGAATGAGATTCTTGTTCCGTCCTGGAGACAGGATCTGCTTTGTGACGCAGATATGGCAGAGGAAGTAGCACGTTTCTACGGCTATGACAAGATCGGAACTTCTCTTCCGAGCGGAGAATCCACTGCCGGAGGAAAGAGCTTTAAGCTGCGTATGGAAGAAAAGGCACGTGAGATTGCAGAGTTCTGTGGTTTTTCACAGGCAATGACTTATTCTTTCGAGAGTCCGAAAGTATTTGACAAATTACTGATTCCGGAGGATTCCAAGTGGCGTAAAACGGTTGTGATTTCCAATCCGCTTGGGGAAGATTATTCCATTATGCGTACGCTGCCACTGAACGGAATGCTGACTTCCCTGTCTACGAACTTTGGACGCAGAAACAAAGATGTACGCCTGTACGAGATGGGAAATATCTATCTGCCGAAGCAGCTTCCGTTGACGGAACTTCCGGAAGAACGTATGCAGCTGACGTTTGGTATGTACGGAGACGGTGATTTCTTTACCATGAAGGGTGTGATCGAGGAACTCTTATACCAGACAGGTCTTCGCAAGAAGGCGCAGTATGATCCACATGCCGAGCTTCCGTTCCTGCACCCGGGACGCAAGGCGGCTATCGTATATGATGGTGCCGTGATTGGATATCTCGGAGAGGTTCATCCAACGGTTGCTGCAAATTATGCCATCAAAGAGCGCGTATATATTGCAGTGATTGATATGCCGGAGATGGTATCCCGTGCATCCTTTGATTACAAATATGAGGGAATTACCAACTTCCCGGTTTCTTCCCGTGACTTGTCCATGGTTGTTCCAAAGAATATTCTGGTAGGTGATATCGAGAAAGTATTCGAGGAAAACGGTGGGAAGTATCTGGAAAATTATGAGTTATTTGATGTATACGAAGGAGAGCAGATTGAAAAAGGCTTTAAGTCTGTCGCATACTCTCTGAAGTTCCGCGGAAAAGATAAGAATCTGGAAGAGAGCGATATTACGGGTGCTATGGATAAAATCTTAAGCGGACTGAAAAATATCGGAATCCAGTTGAGAGGCTAATCATGACAGAAGGAATGAATGTAAAAGATTATGACTATGATCTGCCGGAGGAACTGATCGCTCAGGACCCTCTGGAGGATCGTTCCAGTTCCCGGCTGATGGTGCTTGACCGTCAGACCGGGGACGTGGAACACCGGCATTTTACGGATATTCTGGAATATCTTCACCCGGGTGATTGTCTGGTGATCAACAACACAAAGGTGATTCCGGCACGTCTGTTCGGAGTGAAAGAGGACACACAGGCAAAAATCGAAGTACTTTTGCTAAAGCGCAAGGAAAATGATATCTGGGAGACACTCGTAAAACCGGGGAAAAAAGCAAAACCGGGCACAAAACTTGTGTTCGGAGACGGGCTTCTGACGGCAGAAGTCGTGGATGTAGTAGAAGAAGGAAACCGTCTGATTCAGTTCCATTATGACGGAATTTTTGAAGAGATTCTGGATCAGCTGGGACAGATGCCGCTGCCGCCATATATTACGCATCAGCTGAAAGATAAAAACCGCTATCAGACCGTATATGCAAAGTATGACGGATCTGCCGCTGCCCCGACAGCAGGGCTTCATTTTACGAAAGAACTGTTGCAGAAAGTAAAGGATATGGGAGTCGATATCGCAGAAGTAACCCTGCATGTCGGACTTGGCACGTTCCGTCCGGTAAAAGTAGAAAATGTACTGGATCACCATATGCACTCAGAGTTTTATATGGTGTCACAGGAAGCTGCGGATAAGATCAACCGCGCAAAGGAAAGCGGACACCGGGTGATTGCGGTCGGCACAACCAGTACGCGTACGCTGGAAGCCGCCGCAGATGAAAACGGACGGTTGCATGAGACCAGCGGCTGGACGGAAATCTTTATTTATCCGGGGTATCAGTTTAAAGTGATTGATGCCCTGATTACCAACTTCCATCTGCCACAGTCAACGCTTGTGATGCTTGTATCGGCACTCGCAGGACGGGAGCATGTGCTTCATGCGTATGAGATCGCTGTAAAAGAAAGATATCGTTTCTTTAGCTTTGGCGATGCTATGCTGATTCAATAAAAGAATCATAAAAAGAACTGTTACAAAAAGGAAACATCCATTTCCTGTTTTGTGACAGTTCTTTTTTATGAACATTATATTCAATTTTTTCTGAAATAGAATGATCTGTCATAGTGTTTAACCCACAATCTTTTATAATCGTTTTCGCATAATTCAACCCTAAACTATTTTTTTATATTAGCATTTGTTTACATATATCACAATAATTTTTACTAAAAAACAATTGTTAACCTGTATAAATATAAGGTTGACAATAAAAAGACATGCGTGTATACTTAACACATTGAATTTACATGGAAAGGAAGATAAAAAATGAATGACACTGTAAGCGCGACACCAAAGAAAATGTCGGTAAAAACCATTGCTGTGATCGGTGTTCTCACAGCTGTAACCTGTATTTTGGCACCATTGTCCATCCCGATTGGAGATGTTCCGATTTCTCTTACCAATCTGGTAATTTATTTCGGACTTTATATTTTAGGCACCCGGAGAGAGACGGTCAGCTATATTGTTTACCTTTTGATCGGACTGGTTGGCGTTCCGGTATTTTCCGGTTTTACAGCAGGTCCGGCAAAAATGTTCGGACCGACAGGCGGCTATCTGATCGGGTTTATTCCGATGGCTGTGATCGCCGGAATTTTTATTGAAAAGTCCGGACGGAAACTGGTATTGGGCATGATCGGCATGATTCTCGGAACTGCTGTTTGCTATATCTTTGGAACGGTATGGTTTGTACTGGTAATGAAAACCTCTGTACAGGCGGCGTTGACAATGTGCGTCTATCCGTTTATTGTATTTGACATTATCAAAATGGTTCTTGCTGCATGGATCGGGCCGCAGATTCACGGTCGTCTGGTGCAGGCGGGACTTTTATAAAATCATTACTTTTTATCGGATATTCCGGGAAGGGGGCCCGGAATATCCCTTTTTTTACTTGTAATGTGTTTCTGAATGTAATAAAATAATATTTATATTATCGTTTGAAAAGGTATAAGGGGATGGAAAATGGAAGAAAAAAGGAAAAATAAAAGACTGGATCTGGATGTCAATGTACAGTTGGAGCGTCTGGATGAAGACGGGGTCACGACTTTAAAATTTGTGCATGTGGATGTAACAGATATTTCAAAAAGCGGAATTGGATTTGACTGTAAAAAGAAACTGGAAATTAATTCCTATTATGATGCAAAGATCCAGATATGGACAAAAGAAGTGGTGGATGCAGTCATCCAGATTGTCCGTAGCGAAGAAAAGCCGGACGGATTTCATTATGGCGGTGTGTTTATCGGAATGACGGATACCGATGCATTAAAGATTGATATCTATCAGATTTTTAACGAACTGTAAAATAAGGCGGGAAAAACTATGATCTTACAGGATACTTATGAGGTAAAAAAAGCAGACATAATTCCGGTTGAGGTTTCGGTTCCAGGATCGAAGAGCATTACAAACCGGGCACTTCTGATTGCAGCACTTGCAAACGGAAAGAGTGTTCTTAAAGGGGTTCTTTTTTCGGATGACAGCAGGCATTTCCTGCAGGCTTTGCAGGACCTGGGCTTTGTGGTGGAAATTGATGAGCCGCATGCGGTTGTCTCCATTGAAGGAAAAGGGGGCAGGGTTCCAAAGACAAAAGCTTCCGTTGATGTGGGAAGTGCAGGAACTGCTGCCCGTTTTCTGACGGCATACCTTGGTCTGTGTGAGGGAGAATATCATATGAACTCTTCCGAGCAGATGAAAAAGCGCCCGATGGAAGAATTGCTGCAGGCACTTCAAGACCTTGGGGTGGAAGTTACTTATAAGGAAGCATCAGGACATTTCCCATTTGTGATCGGAAACAGTGGTGTGAATAGACACGAAGTAACCATCGATGTTGAAAAAAGCAGTCAGTTTCTGAGTGCGCTTCTGATCTCTTCCGTGTTGTTTCAGAAAGAATTCCGGATTCACGTCAAAGGGCATCATGGAATGGCTTATGTAGAGATGACGGTTGCTATGATGAAACAGTTTGGTGTGGAAGTACAACGACCTGCATCCGATACTTTTGTGATTGCGGAACATACAGCATATCAGGCAAGAGAGTATCAGATTGAACCGGATGTTTCGGCAGCTTCTTATTTTTATGCGATGTGCCCGGTTGTCGGTGTTCCTGCAAAGGTCTGCCATGTACACTGGGAAAGCTTACAGGGAGATACTTCTTTTTTACATGTGCTGGAACAGATGGGATGCCGGACAGAGGAAGAACCGGATGGAATCCGGATGTATCCGCCGACGGAAGGATTCCTGGGAGGGGTATTTGACTTTTCTGCATTTTCAGATCAGGCACTGACACTGGCGGCAATTGCGTGTTTTGCCAGTGAAACCGTGGAGATTACCGGAATCGGACATATCCGTTATCAGGAATGTGACCGTTTTGCCGCGATTCTTACCAATCTGAAGGCAATGGGAATCGCATGCGAACAGCTGGATGAGAACCGTATTGTGATTCATCCGGGAAAACCGCATGGATGTAAAATAAAAACGTTCGAGGATCACCGGGTTGCGATGGCTTTTGCAATTCCGGGACTTGTGACAGACGGTATTGTGATTGAAAATCCTTCCTGCTGCAGGAAGACGTTTGAAAACTATTTTGAAATACTTGATACCTTGTGCAAATAAAAATACAGGCTCCGGAAATTATCCGGAGCCTGTATTTTTTATGGGAAAACCATTTATGTTTTACCGTTCGTGAACCATATAGCCATTGTCGGTAAGCAGACGTTTGGCACGGGTCAGAGTCTGTTTGTCAGGAAACGCGAGCTGAAGAACACCTTCTTCAAATTCCCGGTTATTTACAATACCGATGTTTTTGATGCTGATATGGTATTGTGCGAGCAGCCCGGCAACAGCAGCAATACCGCCGGTTTCATCGACCAGATCCACAAAACATTCATAATATACCGTAGGGGATTTGACACTTGGCAGTGTGATGGAATCCCGGTAGTCTTTTGCCTGCTGAAAGAAGGAAAGCAGTGCCTGTTCATTGGAACTGTCAATGTATCCGCGAAGCTTCGTCAGAAGGGCAAGGTACTGATCCATCAGTGAAAGAAGCGGTTCCCGGTTGGAAGCACAGATATTCTGCCACATCACAGGCGAAGAAGATGCAATTCTTGTGATATCCTTAAATCCCCCGGCAGCAATGGTTTTCATGGTTTCTTTGTCATCATCGATCTGGCGGACCAGATTGACCAGCGAATATGCGATCATGTGCGGCAGATGGCTGATGGCTGCCGTAGAGTAATCGTGTATTTTATAATCCAAAATCAGTGGAATTGCTCCAAGCGACAATACAAAATCACGAAATTCCGAAATTTCTTCCTTTGGAGTCAGGGCGGTCGGGGTGATAATATAGTATGCATTTTCCAAAAGCGTATTGGTGGCACTTAATATGCCTGTTTTTTCGGAACCGGTCATGGGATGCCCGCCGATAAAATTGGCCTCCATGCCAAGACGTATCACTTCTTCATGAATTTCCGTTTTTGTGCTTCCAACGTCTGTGATATAACAGTCGCTGCGGATAATATCTTTTAACTGACGCAGATATGCGAGGTTCCGTTGAACCGGGGCACATAAAAAAATATAATCACAGTCAGAAAAAGCAGACAGTGGTAACAGATCATTGTTTTCGATCAGTCCCTCACGGTACGCTTCTTCGATGGTTTCTTTATGATGTGCCGTGGCATAAATTTTGATGTCCGGCTGATTGGATTTCATTTTTTTGGCGATCGAACCTCCAATCAGACCCAGTCCGATAAAACCGATTGTTTGAAAAGCCATAAGTTTATTTCCTTTATATTACGTAATTGATGTGTTTATTGTACTATAGAATGGCAGGAGTGTCAAAAGAGGAATGTGTGACAGCACTTGCAACAATTGTCCGTTCGTGTGATAATAAAAAGGCGAAAGGAAGCAGAAAGAGGAATTTTTATGAATTTACTTACCGTTGATCATATTACAAAAGTTTATACACAGCGTGAGTTGTTTCACGATGCATCGTTTTATCTGCAGGATGGGGAAAAAGTCGGAATCATAGGCATCAATGGAACCGGAAAATCCACGCTGTTAAAAATTATGGCAGGACTCGAAGAACCGGATGCCGGAAATGTCGTACGGGCCAATCATCTTGTGATTCGCTATCTGCCGCAGATGCCGGAATTTGACCCGCAAAAAGGAGCACTTGAGAATGTACTTTCTTATGCGCAGATTGGAAGTGTGCATCAGCAGGAAGACCGGGAAGAACATGAAAAATGGAATCTGGAAAGCAATGCCAAATCCATGATGACGCGGCTTGGCATATACAATTTCGATGAACCGGTGGGACATTTGTCCGGCGGACAGCGGAAACGACTGGCTCTTGTTGCAGTGCTCCTTACTCCGTGTGATGTACTGCTTTTGGATGAGCCGACGAACCATCTGGATGCCGAAATGGCAGAGTGGCTGGAAAATTATCTGAAAAATTATCGGGGAGCAATGGTTATGGTGACACATGACCGGTATTTTCTGGACAGTGTATGCAACCGGATTGTGGAAGTTGATAAAGGACAGATTTACAGCTATGAGACAAACTATTCCGGATATCTTGCGGCCAAACAGGAGAGGGAAGACATTGCCTGGGCAGGCGAACGGAAAAGACAGTCCATTCTGCGCAAGGAAATCGAATGGATGCAGCGCGGGGCAAGAGCGCGTTCCACCAAACAGAAAGCACATATCCAGCGCTATGAGGCCTTGCGGGATCAAAAAAAGCCGGATGTTGATAAAAAGATCGAAATCGGTTCGGTGTCCTCCCGTATGGGAAAAACAACCGTGGAATTATCACATATCACAAAAACATATGGAGATCATGTACTGATTTCTGATTTTTCCTATATTTTCTTAAAAAATGACCGGATTGGTTTTGTCGGGAAAAACGGATGCGGCAAGACAACACTTATGAAAATTATTGATGGCAGAATTTTGCCGGATGCTGGGGAAGTAACCATTGGACAGACGATAAAAATCGGATATTACACACAGGAGATCGAACAGGATGAGAATGCGGGAATTGCATATATGGACCCAAAGCTTCGCGTGATTGATTATATCAAAAATACAGCAGAATATGTACGCACAGAAGATGGACTGGTTTCGGCATCCGCAATGCTTGATAAGTTTTTGTTTCCACCGGAAGAACAGTATGGACAGATCAAAAAACTGTCCGGCGGAGAAAAGCGCAGACTGAATCTGCTGCGGGTCCTTATGGAAGCTCCCAATGTACTGATTCTTGACGAACCAACCAACGATCTTGATATCACGACACTGACCATTCTTGAAGATTATCTGGATCATTATGACGGTATTGTGATTACGGTATCGCATGACCGTTATTTTCTGGACCGTGTGGTGCACAGAATCTTTGCTTTTGAGGGAAACGGAAAGCTCTGCCAGTATGAGGGCGGATATACGGACTACCACAGACGGGCCGAAGAGGAAGGAAAATTTGTAGATACTGCAGGCGATTCGTTCCGTAAAAATGAAGAGACGGCAAATGTACAGGAAAAACAGGCGACAGAAGACTCACGTTCTACATGGAAACATGAAAATAAATTAAAATTTTCATATAAAGAACAGAAAGAATATGAAACCATTGAGGACGACATTGCAGCTTTGGAAACACGGCTGGGAGAGATTGACGGGGAGATGGCATCCTGCGCACGGGATTTTGTGAAGCTGAATGAACTGACAGAAGAAAAAACGCAGCTGGAAACACAATTGGAAGAAAAAATGGATCGCTGGACGTATCTGGAAGAACTTGCGGCAAAAATACTTCAACAAAATGCATAAAAAGGTTGTAAAACTTTCTGAAAATTAGTAGAATATAACCATAAAAGAGTAAATATTCTAAAAAAGGAGGGTTTTACTATGAACGTATATACGACAGACAGAATTCGTAATGTGGTTCTCCTGGGGCATGGAGGATGCGGCAAAACTTCCCTGGTGGAAGCCATGGCATATCTGGCAGGTCTGACGACACGTATGGGGACGGTCGCAGATAAAAATACCATCAGTGATTTTGATAAGGAGGAGACGAAACGCCAGTTTTCGATCCATACTTCTGTGGTCGCGATCCCGTGGAAAGACAGCAAAATTAATGTTTTGGATACCCCAGGCTATTTTGATTTTGTCGGGGAAGTCGAAGAGGCAGTTTCCGCAGCGGATGCAGCAATTATCGTTATTTCCGGAAAAGCGGGAATCGAGACAGGCACGCGGCGCGCCTGGGAAATCTGTGAAAAAAATCATCTTCCACGTATGATTTTTGTGACAGATATGGATATTGACAATGCAAGTTACCGTCAGGTAGTGGAAGATCTGCAGGCTCTTTACGGAAAGAAAATTGCACCGTTTCATCTGCCGGTCCGGGAGGATGGCCAGTTTGTCGGATATGTCAATGTCATCCAGCAGAAAGCAAAGCGATGGACCGATGAGGGAACCGTTGAAAAATTTGAAGTTCCGGAATATTCCCAAAAGAATCTTAATCTGTGCAGGGAAGCTTTGTTAGAAGCTGTGGCAGAAACCAGCGAGGAGTTTATGGACCGTTATTTTAACGGAGATGAATTCTCCGAGGACGAAATTCGTCAGGCGCTCAGGGTAAATGTCATGGATGGTTCTATCGTTCCGGTTCTTATGGGATCGAATCCGCTTGCCCGCGGGATGTATACGCTGATGGCAGATATTGTTAAATATTTTCCGAGCCCGGACAAACGGACCTGCGCAGGCATCAATACGACAAACAACGAGGTGTATCCGGCGGACTATGATTTTGCAAAACCGAAGAGTGCGTATATTTTTAAGACAATTGTAGATCCTTACATTGGAAAGTATTCTCTGATCAAAGTAAATTCCGGTGTGCTTAAGACGGATGATGTCTTATTTAATTATCACAGGGATTGTGACGAAAAGATTGGAAAGCTGTACGTTCTGCGCGGAAATAAAACAGAGGAAGTAAAAGAACTTCATGCGGGGGATATCGGAGCATTGGCAAAGCTGTCCCAGTCCCAGACAACGGATTCCCTGTCCGTACGGAATAATCCGGTTGCCTATCTTCGCACGAATTTCTCAAAACCGTATGTATCTATGCGCTACAAAGCAAAAAACAAAGGGGATGTGGATAAGATTTCCCAGTCGCTGCAAAAGATTCTGATGGAAGATCAGACGCTGCGTGTGGTAAATGACAGTGAAAATCGTCAGACTCTGTTATATGGCATGGGTGAGCAGCAGCTTGAAATTGTTCAGAGTATGCTGCTTGAAAAGTATAAAGTAGAAATTGAACTGATGCGTCCAAAGGTCGCTTTCCGCGAAACCATACGTGGAAAATCAGATGTTGAATACAAATATAAAAAACAGTCCGGTGGACATGGACAGTACGGCCATGTTAAAATGAAATTTGAGCCGAGCGGGGATTTAGAGGTCCCTTATGTATTTGAACAGTGTGTTGTGGGTGGAGCCGTTCCGAAAAATTATTTTCCAGCAGTGGAAAAAGGAATTGCAGAAGCTGTTTTGAAAGGACCGCTTGCGGCCTACCCGGTAATCGGAGTGAAAGCGGTACTCTATGATGGCTCCTATCATCCGGTGGATTCCTCCGAGATGGCATTTAAAGTAGCCGCCAAACAGGCATTTAAGAAAGGATTTTTAGATGCGAAGCCGGTATTGTTAGAGCCGATCGCCTCTGTAAAGATCATTACTCCGGAGGAATATACCGGTGAAATCATGGGAGATCTGAATAAACGCAGAGGTCGTGTGATGAATATGAATGCAGAAAACGGGTATCAGGAGATCGATGCGGATCTTCCATATCTTGAACTGTATGGATATAATACACAGCTTCGGTCAATGACCAGCGGAAGCGGAACATTTTCTTATGAATTTGCCCGGTATGAACAAGCACCTGAGGATGTGGCAGCAAGAGAAATAGAAGAGAGGGCAGGCAAAGTTGTGGAGACAGAAGAATAGTACAGTGTTTGCTGTATTATTGATTGCAATAACCTTAAATTTTATCGTGACACCGACATATGCAAAAAACACAGAACTCGAAGGGGAGAATTATGCCCCTTCGAGTTCTTCCTTTCAAAAACCTGCAAATGTTCACACAAAGAACGATACGGTTACCGTGGGGTATTTTTTGGGAGGTGGCATACAGAATTCTTTCAATAAAGAATCGTACCCGGCATTCAGCGGGGAGCAGCCGCTGTATACGCCATACCGGAGTGGATTCCGATTTCTTGGATGGTACTCCGATGCCGCGCTTCACAAACGGATAAAGACCATTCCGACGGATCGTAAGGATCATTACATTCTCTACGCAAAGTGGACCGCAAAGATCAATAATTATTACAATGTAGAATATTATAACTATCACAAAAGAGAGAGCCGCTTCGGTAAAAATCTGGTTCTGTTGAAAGATCTTGATTACGGCTTTTACAATGAAATTGATATTCCGGGTATGCCGGATACCCGGGAGGAAGATGTGTTAAAAGAATATATTTTCAGTGCATCCCAGTGCCCGCAGGGAATTTGTCTGACCGATGAATTTGTGCTGATCACTTCTTATTCCACGGAAGATGACTGTATGGGAGAGCTTATGGTGTTTGACCGGGAAACCGGAGAATATATGGTCACACTGGGAATGGATGAAAACAGCCATCTGGGAGGAATTGCGTTTGACGGTGACAATGTATGGGTGTGCAATTCCTATGAAAACTGTGTGGAGCGGATCTCCTACGATTTTATTGAACTGATGGCATATCAGAATACCGGAGATGTCGTGGATGCAAGAGATGTTGTGGAGGAGTTTCCGGTCAAAAATACGCCTTCCTGTATTACCTGGTATGGCGGAAGATTGTGGATTGCAACGCATACACTTCTGGTGAATTCACGAATGGTGGCATATTATCTGGATAAAAAGACGGACAAACTGATTGCCCTCAGTGATTATAAAATTCCGCAAAAGGTGCAGGGAGTTACGTTCGATGATTCCGGAAACGTATATCTGAGCACTTCCTACGGAAGAAACCAGTCTTCCTATTTATATTGTTACGACTCTGTCACGGCACTCGCAACCCGGCCGAAACATCCGAGAAAGAAAGTGGAAATGCCTCCGGCATCGGAAGAACTCGATGTAAGGGACAATACCTTATATATTCTGTTTGAATCGGCAGGAGAAAAATATTATGAGGGAACCGACGGGAAAGGCAAAAGCCTGTTCCCGCTGGATAAAATTTTAAAAATCCCGATCAGGGAGCTGGATGTGAACGGTTCATCGACATCAGGGACATGATCTTTTTCATTTGCGTCTGACTCTCAGGCGGAAGGTCTTTGGACAGCAGATCACACAACAGTTCGATTTCAGGCTTTGTGAAATCAATATGGTTTTCCTTTGCCTGCCTCATATTTGAGAGAAGAAACGGCATGGCATCTTTCATGTTTAAAGGTTTTTCTTTCTGTGCAAAGGAGAGCAGAAATTGCAATTTTTCCGGACTTAAATTGGCAAACGCCGGATTGTTAAAAAGATTGGAATCCATTCAAAAACCTCCTGCGGATTTATGGATTGTGAAACAGATCCTGATTTTCCATAATACAAAACAGTGTCTGTATGGTATCAATCATTTCCTGTTCTTTTGGGGTACAATATTTACGGACTGCACTAAGCATTGCATCCCGCCGTTTGGTACCGGCAGGCAGAGAACAGGCAGCCATGCTGTTCTCCTGTCTGGAGAAAGCTGCTGTGGCATTTTTCCATTCCATCAGCTGGATCAGCATGGCAAGCGGCTTTTGTGTCGGAACGTCTAAAAACGGTACGATGGACTTTAAGATCTGCGTATTTCTCGTCTGGATCAGATCGTCATACGTGATGGATTTATTTTCATCCATGGATAACACATCCTATATAATTTTTCTATTATTTTATGAGAGAGTGCCTGTCTGTATGAATACAATAAAAGAAAAAGGAAAAAACAGATGCATGAGAGACTGATTATTGATGGAAACAGTGTTTATGAAGTGGATGAAGAATGCCTGAAACGACGGAATGTTCCCACGGAATGCAGGGTAAAAGAGGCTGTGGAACGTCAGATCCAGAAAGAAAAAGCCACAAAAGAAGGATAGCATTTTATATGCAAAAAGGGATGCAGATACTGCATCCCTTTTTGGTTGTGCACCTTGCTGCGCACGTTTCTAACACAAATATTAGAAGATTCCGCCGCATCCGTTTCCGCCGCCATTGCATCCGCCACAGAATAACAGAAGAAGAATCAGCCAGCAGCAGTCGTTTCCGCCGCCACTGCATCCGCATCCGTTGTTGTTTCCGCAGAAAGATCCATTTCCGCAGCAGGAGAGAAGAAGAATGATCCAGATAATAGAATTGCATCCACATCCGTTATCTGTTGAACATCCACAGTTTGTAGCAGTTAAATCACTCATAAGTGACCTCCAAATAAATATATTTACAGTATAATGTATGAGACGGCAGCAAAAGGGTTCCATATTTTTCTAAAAAAATTCATTGACTTTCACATAGTAAATAGATAAAATGATTTTATAACGTAATAATTGTATACAATTATTCATGTATGAAAAGGAGTAGTCAGCACATGAGAGAAGTAGTAATGAATGACAAATCAAACCTGTTGCAGCTCGAAGAACATTTTTATCAGCTGGTAGATGTGGATGAACCGAATACATTCCGGAACCTTTTTCCCTATGAGGAGATTCCGAAGATTGCGTTTAATGATCGTATTGTTCCGCATAATATGCCGGATGAAATCTGGATTACAGATACCACATTCCGTGATGGGCAGCAGTCCCGTGCTCCGTATACCACCGAACAGATCGTGACGATTTATGATTACTTACATAAACTTGGCGGTCCGAAGGGAAAGATTCGTCAGAGTGAATTCTTCTTATATAGTAAGAAAGACCGCGACGCGGTATATAAATGTATGGAACGTGGCTATCAGTTTCCGGAAGTCACTTCCTGGATTCGTGCCAGCAAACAGGACTTTCAGCTGGTCAAAGACCTGGGTCTTCGCGAGACGGGCATTCTTGTCAGCTGTTCTGACTACCATATTTTCTATAAAATGAAAATGACAAGACGGGAGGTTATGAATCTGTACCTGAGCGTGATCCGCGACTGTCTGGAGACCGGCATCAGTCCGCGCTGTCATCTTGAGGATATCACACGTTCCGATATTTACGGATTTGTAATTCCGTTCTGTGTGGAACTGATGAAACTGCAGGATGAGTACAAGATTCCGATCAAGGTACGTGCCTGCGATACGATGGGATATGGGGTAAACTTCCCTGGTGCCGTAATTCCGCGAAGTGTGCCGGGAATCATTTACGGTCTGACAACACATGCCGGAGTTCCTTCTTCCCAGATTGAGTGGCATGGACACAATGATTTTTACAAAGCAGTCAACAATTCCACCACTGCATGGCTGTACGGAGCAAGTGGTGTCAACTGTTCTCTGTTTGGAATCGGAGAGCGTACCGGTAATACGCCTCTGGAAGCCATGGTATTTGAGTATGCCCAGCTGCGCGGCACTCTCGACGGCATGGATACGACCGTGATCACAGAACTTTCCGAATATTATGAAAAAGAACTGGGATACAAACAGCCGCCGCAGACGCCGTTTGTCGGAAGTAACTTTAATGTGACAAGAGCCGGTATTCACGCAGACGGATTACTGAAAAACGAGGAAATCTATAACATTTTCGATACCGGAAAATTTTTAAACCGTCCACCTCTGGTAGCAGTATCGAATACCTCAGGTCTGGCAGGTATTGCACACTGGATCAACAATTATTATCATTTACCGGATGACCGGAAAGTGGACAAAAACTCAGAACTTGTACACCGGATCAAAGACTGGGTAGACACACAATACGATGACGGACGCGTGACGGTTATGACGGATCAGGAACTTGTTGTAGAAATTACTTCCGTTTGTAAAGAGCTTGGTATTGTGTTATAGACAAAAATTCGATATTATATAAGGTGAAATTATGGCAGAAGATCATTATTCATTAAGTGCCAAAGTTTTTCATTCCATTCGGGAAGATATTTTAAATGGAAAATATCAGGCGAATGAGGAACTGAAGGAAAAGAATATTGGCGACGATCTTGGAGTGAGCCGGACTCCTGTCCGGGAAGCGCTTCGGCAGCTGGAACTGGAAGGACTGGTACATATCATTCCAAACAAGGGAGCGTTTGTAGAAGGGGTTACCCTTCAGGATATCAAAGATATCTATGAGATACGGACGCTTTTAGAGGGATTATGTGCCCGGTGGGCAGCGGAGCGGATCACGCAGGAACAGTTGGAGGAACTGGAAGAAATCGTATTTTTATCCGATTTTCACTATTCCAAAGAAAACTGGGATCAGATACTGGAACTGGATAACCGTTTCCATGAAATGGTATATGAGGCATGCGCAAGCAAAGAACTGACACGTGTGCTTCGTGACTATCATCATTATCTGCAGCGCATCCGGCGGATCACACTGGAAGAGAAAGCACGGGCTCATGCGTCGATCAATGAACACCGGGCAATTGCCGAGGCATTAAAGGCAAGGGATGCCCGGACAGCGGAGGAGTGTGCCAGACTCCATATCCGCAATACGATATCCAACATGGATAAAGTCGGTTGGGAAAATCTGATGAAATAAAATAAAGGAGAATGAAGCGATGAGCAAGATTACAATGACAACACCACTGGTAGAGATGGACGGAGATGAAATGACAAGAATTCTCTGGAAAATGATCAAGGATGAGCTGTTACTTCCGTTTATTGATCTGAAAACAGAGTATTATGATCTGGGACTGGAAGAGCGTAACCGGACAAACGATCAGGTAACGGTTGATTCTGCAAATGCAACAAAGAAATACGGTGTTGCTGTAAAATGCGCAACGATCACTCCGAATGCCGCAAGAATGACAGAATATAATTTAAAAGAGATGTGGAAGAGTCCGAACGGAACCATCCGTGCCATGCTTGACGGAACGGTATTCCGTGCGCCGATTGTCGTAAAGGGAATTGAGCCAAATGTTAAGACCTGGGAAAAACCGATCACGATTGCAAGACATGCGTATGGCGATGTGTATAAGGCATCAGAAATGAAGGTTCCGGGACCTGGTAAGGCTGAGCTGGTATTTACTGCAGAGGATGGAACCATCGTGCGTGAGCTGATCCATAATTTTACCGGAGCCGGTGTATTACAGGGACAGCATAACCTGGACGATTCCATTGAAAGCTTTGCACACAGCTGTTTTAAATATGCACTGGATACAAAACAGGATCTGTGGTTTGCAACAAAGGATACCATTTCCAAAAAATATGACCATACCTTTAAGGATATTTTCCAGGATGTATTTGAGAAGAATTACAAGGATGCATTTGAAAAAGCCGGAATTGAGTATTTTTATACTTTGATCGATGATGCGGTTGCACGTGTTATGAAGTCAAAAGGCGGATTTATCTGGGCATGCAAAAACTATGACGGTGATGTTATGAGTGATATGATCAGTTCTGCATTCGGCTCTCTTGCCATGATGACTTCCGTACTTGTATCCCCGCATGGATATTATGAGTATGAAGCTGCACACGGAACCGTTCAGAGACATTATTATAAGCATCTGAAGGGTGAAGAAACTTCCACAAACTCCGTCGCAACCATTTTTGCATGGACAGGAGCACTCAGAAAGCGCGGAGAACTGGATAAAAATCAGGCACTCTGTGAGTTTGCGGATAAACTGGAAGCAGCATGCTTAAAGACCATTGAGTCCGGAAAGATGACAAAGGATCTTGCTTTGATTACGACCATTGAAAATCCGGTGGTATTAAACAGTGAGAATTTTATTAAGGCAATCCGGACAGAACTGGAAGCTTCTCTTTCATAAATAAAAGGATTGGAGGATGAAATTGTGGAAAAGGAAATCTCACAAGCTGTCATCCGTCGTATGCCAAGATATTACCGTTATCTGGGAGAATTGCTGGAGGAAGGCGTTGAGCGCATTTCCTCCAATGATCTGAGTCACCGGATGATGGTGACGGCCTCTCAGATTCGCCAGGATTTGAATAATTTTGGCGGATTTGGACAACAGGGTTACGGATATAATGTGAAATACCTGTATGATGAGATCGGAAAAATACTGGGGTTAAATGAGACCCATAATATTATCATGATCGGTGCCGGAAATCTTGGTCAGGCAATTACAAATTATGTGAAATTTGAACGGTTTGGTTTTATCATTACTGCGTTGTTTGATGTAAAACCATCTTTAAAAGGACAGACCGTTCGTGATATTCCGATTTATATGATGGATGAACTGGATGATTACTGCAAAAAAAATAAAGTAGATATTGCAGCCTTAACACTCCCGAAAGAAAAGGCAGAAGATACCGCACAGCATCTTGTGAATCTGGGAATTCGCGCCATCTGGAATTTTGCCCATGTGGATCTGGATTTAAGTGATAAAAGTGTGGTTGTCGAAAATGTTCATCTGTCGGATAGTCTGATGCAGTTATCATATAATATCGTGAAGAACTCCAAGTAGCACACAAAGAGGTGATACGATGAAGGATGATGAAGAATTTAAAAAAGCGCTGGCAGACAAACAGGTGCCGATTCTTGTACTTGATGAGAAGTGGCATCGGCTTTTTGCTGTGCATGGTAAGCCGGACGAAATTCATGAAACGGAAAACGAGCTGAATGCTTTGCTTGCCAGACAGGGAAAACTGAATGAAGAGTTAAAACAGCTGAAAAAAGTAAAAAAGCAGCTGATGGAAAGCATTGTCGCAAACATGGACGGAACTACATCCGAAGATATGGATGCACAGCGGGAAAAAAAGCTGGATGAAGATAAACGTCTGATTGATGAAACCAATCAGAAAATGGAAGAAAATGAGGACGAACTGCTGGAAATTCCACGTCAGATCCGTGATGTCAACCGGAAACTGATGCTTCAGAGCATGGGATATTTTTACGAAAAAATACGTGTCAATAAAAAGGAATCCGATGATATTGATGCCTGGATCAATCAGGTTCGTGTGGATTTAAAGAAAAATATCATCCGTAAGCAGAATCGGGATATCAACAATCGTGAGATTTATGCGTATCTGCATGATATCTTCGGACCATCCACTCTGGATCTGTTCGATATTCACTATGAAGATGAAGATGTGGAAGAGGACAGCGCACAAAATAAACAAAACGATACGAAAGAATCACAAAAGGAAGAGGAGAGTTAGAAATCTTGCGTTATCTTGTATCGGGAAAAGAAATGAAGCTTCTGGATCAGAATACATCGCAGGTGTTTCATGTACCGGAACTGGTATTGATGGAACAGGCATCGATGGCTTTTGTGCAGAAGCTTTTACTGCTTAAACAAAATAAATTATCGACAGCATTAATTGCCTGTGGAAGCGGAAATAACGGAGGAGACGGACTGGCCATTGCCAGACTTTTACGGGAACAGGGGATTTTTGTATTCGTATGGCTGGCAGGAGAGGAAGAAGGGCATCGGACCAGTTCGTCCTATGATGTTCAAAAACAGATCTGCAGTGCCTATTCCATTCCGGTTGTACAGAAGGAGAAGGTTTCCGCAGGGGAGGCATCCTATGATGTGGTCATTGATGCCCTGTTTGGAACCGGTCTGTCCCGGGAAATATCCGGAGAGCTTGCAAACGATATTGACGTGCTCAATCAATTATCCGGATGGAAAGTTGCCGTGGATATTGCTTCCGGAATCTGTTCCGATGATGGAGCAGTGCTTGGCACGGCTTTTCGTGCAGACGACACAATTACATTTTCATTTGGAAAAAAGGGACAGTATCTGTGGCCGGGCAATGAATATTGCGGAAAGGTACATGTGGTTTCCATGGGAATTACACAGGAGAGCTGGCTGGATCATAAGCCGCATACGGCTGTTCTGGAACCGGAAGACTTAAAAAAACTTCCCTCCCGTATGGCACATACCAATAAAGGTTCGTATGGGAAGTTGCTAATTATTGCCGGAAGTGTTAATATGTCCGGAGCGGCATGCTTTTGTGCAAAAGCTGCATATCGTATGGGAAGTGGCCTGGTGCGGGTATTCACCTGTGAACAAAACCGGCTGATTCTGCAGACAAAGGTTCCGGAAGCTGTTCTTGTCACCGGGCAGGAAAACGAGGAAGAAACTTTGCTGGCAGAACAGCTGCAGTGGGCGGATGCCGTAGTATTTGGCCCGGGAATCGGAACCGGACAGCGTGCACGCCGCATGACATCCACCGTTCTGGCACAATGCCGCGTTCCACTGGTTTTGGACGCCGATGCGTTAAATATCATTGCGGATCAGCCAGAACTTTTAGAACAGGCAAAGACGGACATTATTCTGACACCGCATCCCGGAGAAATGTCCCGGCTGACCAAAAAACCGGTTTCTGAAATTCTGACCACACTGGAGCAATCTGCCGAAACCTTTGCGAAGCGTTTCCATGTGATTTGTGTATTAAAAGATTTTCATACGGTTACTGCCGTTTCGGATGGCATGACGTATGTAAATTTATCGGGAAATAATGGAATGGCAACGGCCGGAAGCGGAGATGTGCTGGCAGGTGTGATCGGTTCCCTTCTTGCCCAGGGAATGAAAGCAGAGGAAGCAGCACCTCTTGGGGTGTATGTGCACGGGCTGGCGGGAGATGCCGCAAAAGAAAAATGTGGAGTCCGGGGAATGATGGCATCCGATATCATAGAAGGACTCAAAGAGGTAGAAAAATCATGAAAAAAAATCGTGTTTATGCAGGCATTGATTTAGATGCACTGCGCTATAATATGGAATCCATGCATAAAAATATTAAAGAAGGAACCAAAATTGCCGCCGTCATCAAGGCAGATGCTTACGGGCATGGGGCACTGACCGTAGCAAAAACAATCGAGGACCTTCCGTATGTATGGGGATTTGCCGTGGCAACTGCAGATGAAGCGGAGATGCTGATTGCGGATGGGCGAAAGAAACCGATTCTGATCCTTGGAATCAGTTTTCCAGAACATTATGAGCTCATAGTGGAAAAAGAAATACGTCCTGCAATCTGTGAATATGAGTCGGCAAAAGCTCTTTCGGATATCGCTGTCAGAAAAAATAAAACCTGTCATATCCATATTAAAATTGATACCGGAATGAGCCGGATCGGTCTGCAGGTTACCGAAGACAGTGCAGACCTGATTGCAGGGATTGCAAAACTTCCGAATATTGAGATCGAAGGAATTTTTACACATTTTGCCCAGGCAGATGAGTATGATAAAACCCCAACCCAAAAGCAGATTGCACTTTTTCAGAAGATGATAACAATGTTAGAGGAACGGAATGTTAAAATACCGATCCATCATTGCTCCAACAGTGCCGGAATTGTAGAGATCCCGGAAGCAAATATGGATATGGTAAGAGCGGGAATTACTCTTTATGGTATGTGGCCATCGGAGGAAGTGGCACACAATATTTCCCTTCATCCGGTGATGTCCTTAAAGAGCCATATCGCTTTTGTCAAGACACTGGGAAAAGGGCGTAAGATCAGTTATGGCGGTATCTATGAGACACCGTCAGAAAAAAGAATTGCAACCATTCCGGTCGGCTATGCGGATGGTTATGCAAGAGGGCTTTCCAATAAAGGCTATGTTCTTATTCGCGGGAAGAAGGCTCCGATCTGCGGCAGAGTCTGCATGGACCAGTTTATGGTCGATGTGACCGAAATTCCGGAAGCAAAAGAAGGCGATCCGGTGACCCTTCTCGGAAAAGACGGCAGCGAATGTATCACGATGGAAGAGCTTGGCGAATTATCCGGTCGTTTCAATTATGAATTTGCATGTCTGATCACACCGCGTGTGCCAAGAATCTGTATACAGGAATCATAAGATTACACAGATGTCTCCTTTTTGAATAACATATAGTATGAAATCATCTTTTTGAATACATGTGAGAAATATGGAAATACTTTTAGTATCACAAAGTATGGGGTGAAAACGTATGTTGATTCAAAGAGGAGATGTTTATTATGCAGATCTGCGCCCGGTCGTGGGATCGGAACAGGGAGGCGTCCGGCCGGTTCTTATCATTCAGAACAATATCGGGAACCGGCACAGCCCGACCGTGATCTGTGCGGCGATTACTTCGCAGATGCATAAAGCAAAACTTCCTACACATGTCGAATTAAACTGTGACAAATACGATCTGGCAAAGGATTCTGTCGTTTTGCTGGAACAGTTGCGGACCATTGACAAAAAGCGGCTGAAAGATAAAGTATGTCATCTGGATCATCAGATTCTTTTGAAAATTGACAAAGCACTGGAGATCAGCCTGGAATTGTATACATAACTTGACGGAATACAGTTCCCATGGTATGATTTGGAGTATTATATACATTAAAGGAGAAACGAAATGGACGATAGTGCCAGTTCCGGCAGGACGAATATTTTAAAAAAAATTATAGGATTTTTAAACCCGTCTTCCCATGAGGATGATGTGACCGAAGAAGAGATTATTTCCATGGTAAATGAAGGACACGAACAGGGAGTTCTTCGTGCTTCGGAGGCAGAGATGATTCACAATATTTTTGAATTCGGTGACAAAGAAGCCAAAGATATTATGACACATCGAAAGAATCTGATTGCGATCGATGGGGAACTTTCCTATAATGATGCTGTTCCGTTCATCATTGAAAACAATAAGTCAAGATATCCGGTTTATCTGGAGGACATCGATAATATTATCGGTGTTTTACATATTAAAGACGCATTTGCTTTTGCACAGAAAAATGAGGTATTCCGTACTTCCATCAAAGACATTAAGGGGCTGATCCGGGAGGTGGATTTTGTTCCGGAAACATTAAATATCCATACTCTTTTCCAGAAAATGCAGGCAAAAAAGAGCCATCTGGTCATAGTGGTAGATGAATATGGACAGACATCCGGTGCGGTAGCCATGGAGGATATCCTGGAAGAAATTGTCGGAAACATCGAGGATGAGCATGATGAGGAAGAACAGCTGATTCGCCAGAATACAGATGGAAGTTATACCATGAGCGGGTTCGCAAGTCTTTCGGACGTGGCGGAAACGTTACAGATTCCGGTAAACGATGATGATTTTGACACGCTCAACGGTTTTCTGGTTTCCCTGATGGAAAAAATTCCAAATGATGGTGAAACTGCCAGATTGCAGGCATACGGATATGAATTTTCCATTCGGAAAGTGAAGGATAAAATGATCCGTGAGGTCCTTGTAAAAAAAGCAGATGCAAAGCATCAGCGGCCGGAGGATGACCCACTTGCGCGAAACGGCAAAGAATGATAGAATAAAATACAGGTAATGCTTCTGTACGAATGACATGAAGTATGGATGGTTACAGGACAGAATACAATTTAGAAAAGAGGATTTTAAAATGTCAGGACATTCCAAATTTGCGAATATCAAGCACAAAAAAGAAAAAAATGATGCAGCAAAGGGAAAGATCTTTACCATGATCGGTAGAGAAATTGCTGTTGCGGTAAAAGAGGGTGGTCCGGATCCGGCAAATAATTTCAAACTTGCACAGGTAATCGCAAAGGCAAAGTCAAACAATATGCCGAATGATACCATCGAGCGCGGTATCAAAAAAGCGGCAGGCGATGGAAACAGTGTTAATTACGAGACAACAACTTATGAGGGATATGGACCAAGCGGCACAGCAATTATTGTAAAGTGCCTGACGGATAATAAGAATCGTACAGCAGCCAATGTGCGTAATGCATTTACCAAGGGACAGGGAAGTATCGGTACACAGGGATGCGTATCCTATATGTTCGATGAAAAAGGACAGATTATCATTGACAAAGAAGAATGTGATATGGATGGTGATGATCTGATGATGCTTGCACTTGATGCCGGGGCAGAAGATTTTTCCGATGCGGATGACAGCTTTGAGATCACTACCGCTCCGGAAGATTTTGATGCGGTACATAAGGCACTTGAAGAGCAGAACATTCCGATGGCATCTGCGGAAGTAACCATGATTCCACAGACATATGTGACGCTGACCGATGAGGCTGATATTACAAATATCGGAAGAATTCTTGATTTCCTGGATGACGATGATGATGTTCAGGAAGTATATCACAACTGGGAAGAGTAAAATTACATACTGTAAAAATGCGTCATACGCAAAACAGGGTTTTAAATTAGGAGGCAGGTATGAAGAAAATCTTATTTGCAGCATCCGAATGTGTTCCTTTTATTAAAACAGGAGGACTTGCTGATGTATGTGGGGCTTTGCCTAAAACATTTGATCATAAGGATTGGGATGTGCGTGTTGTTATTCCGAATTACAGCTGTATTCCGGAAAAATACCGCAGTCAGTTTGAGTATGTGACCCATTTTTATATGGCATGCGGTTCTTATATTCCAAGTAAATATGTAGGGGTTTTACAATATAAACTGGATGGAGTCACCTATTATTTCATTGATAATCAGGAGTATTTTAACTGTTTCGTACCGTATGGAGATATGCGCTATGATATTGAAAAATTCACGTTCTTCGACAAAGCGGTATTGTCCATGCTTCCGCTGATCGGTTTCCGCCCGGATATCATTCACTGTCATGACTGGCAGGCCGGACTGATTCCTGTTTATTTAAAGAACGAATTTCAGGCAGATTCTTTCTTCTGGGGCATCCGGTCGATTATGACCATACATAATCTGAAGTTCCAGGGAATCTGGGATGTAAAAACCATGCAGGGACTTACGGGATTCTCAAGTGATCTGTTTGTTCCGGATAAGCTGGAATTTAATAAAGATGCAAATATGTTAAAGGGCGGACTTGTTTATGCAGATTATATTACTACCGTCAGTGATACCTATGCGCAGGAGATTCAGACAGAATATTACGGCGAGGGATTAAATGGCCTGTTATCTGCACGTCATTTTGACATGCAGGGAATTGTAAACGGAATTGATTATACGACTTACAATCCACAGACCGATTCCAAGATTTACATGAATTATGATGCGTCCAACTTCCGGAAAAAGAAGTATGTGAACAAAGAACGGCTGCAGGAAGAACTTGGTCTGGAAGTAGATAAGAAGAAATACATGATCGGACTCATTTCCCGTCTGACCGATCAAAAGGGGCTGGATCTGATCAATGCCGTCATGGACGGACTGGTAGATGAATTTACCCAGCTGGTAGTCATCGGAACCGGGGAACCACAGTATGAGAATATGTTCCGGCACTACGCATGGAAATATCCGAACCGGGTTTCTGCAAATATCTGTTACTCTGATGATCTGGCACACAAGCTTTATGCGGCAGCGGATGCGTTCTTAATGCCTTCCCGCTTTGAGCCGTGTGGTCTGACACAGATGATTTCTTTCCGGTATGGAACCGTCCCGATTGTAAGAGAAACCGGAGGATTAAAAGACACGGTTCAGGCTTACAATGAATATGATAACAGTGGAGATGGATTCTCCTTTACAAATTACAACGCTGACGAAATGCTGCAGGTGATTAATTATTCCAAGCATATTTTCTATGACCGCAAGCGCCAGTGGAACCAGATGGTAGACCGTGGAATGGCAAATGATTTTTCATGGAATGCGTCAAAATTCCGCTATGAGGGACTGTATAATTATCTTCTCGGTGAATAAAACAGAAAATAATTCATAAGATAAGAACGGATACATTTGTATCCGTTCTTATTTTTATGAATGGCAAAGGTGAAAAAACAATGGGAGATACCAAAAAAGAAAATGATAACATTATTGAATTCGGACAGGCAATGTTACATGCAGACCGGAGAAATACAACCATTTATCTGTTATCAATTATCGGAGAAATTGAAGGACACGAATGTCTTCCGTCAACTTCAAAAACGACAAAATATGAACATGTCCTGCCACGTCTGGCAGCGATTGAGGACGATGAGAGTGTAAATGGCGTTTTGTTATTGCTCAATACCATGGGGGGAGATGTGGAGAGCGGACTTGCGATTGCGGAAATGGTCGCGTCGCTTTCGAAACCTACCGTTTCTTTAGTGCTTGGTGGGAGCCATTCCATCGGTGTTCCGCTGGCCGTTTCCACAGATTACTCTTTTATTGTTCCGAGCGGAACCATGGTGATCCATCCGGTACGGATGAGTGGAACCGTGATCGGGGCAAAACAGACATATGATTACTTTAAACAGATGCAGGATCGGATTGCCGGATTCGTGGCTTCCCATTGTCACGTTTCGGAGGAACGGATGACAGAAATGATGATGAATACGCAGATGCTGACCAAGGATCTCGGCACGATTCTTGTCGGGAAACAGGCAGTGTCTGAAGGCATTATTGATGCTGTCGGGGGAATTTCGGATGCATTTGCAAAGCTGTATCAGCTGATAGGGGAAAATAGTTAAAAATAATTAAAAAAGCTGATGGGTGACATTCTGGTGTAAATATGATAAAATAAAAAGAGTTTTGTATGAAGGAGTGTGTCCAATGGCTGCGGGAGACCGTAAATCATCAAATAAAAGAAAAACACAGACAAAAAAAGAGCGTATGGCGGAAATGGAGAAGGCACAGGCATTTCGCGTGGAAGTAACGTTGTGGATTGTTGTTGCAGCTGCGCTGCTGCTTTTTATCAGTAATCTGGGATTCGGAGGAGCCGTTGGCAAAACCGTCAGCGGCTTTCTTTTTGGTATGTTCGGACTTATGGCATATGTTCTTCCGGTGCTGCTTCTTGTGGGCAGTTTTTTTGCGGTATCGAACCGTGGAAATAAGCTGGCAGCCGTAAAATTGATTGCGGCAATTGTATTTTTGGTCTTTTTATGTACATTTATGGGACTGGCCATGAATGGAAACGACCGGGTCCATCCACTTGACGCATATACATATTGTGCAGAACGGCATACCGGTGGCGGCATCATCGGCGGATGTCTGGCTTATTACATGTGTCAGGCATTTGGACTGATCGGGTCTTTTATTATTGACATTATCGTGCTGATCGTCTGTATGGTACTGATTACAGAGCGTTCGGCATTGCGTGGAATGCAAAAAGGCGGCAAAAAGGTCTATGAATCCGCAAAGGAAAGCAATGAAAAGTATCGGGAATACAGGGAATACCGTGCACAGGAGCGGAAAGAACGCCGCATGGATCATAAAGTGTCCGGAGTATCCATCGATACACGGATTGAAGAAAAAGGCAAAAAAAATAAAAAGAGAAAATCGGATGAAATGGGAGAACTGTCGGCACCTGCATTTGATATGATGCCGGATACTACAGTATCTCCGATGCCGGAAAAAATTTCTTCTCCGGCACCAGTGGCGGTTTTAGAAGAACCCGCGGCAGAAATACAGCCGGAGATTTCGGGGGATTTTATGCCGGATACTTTTCCACCGGAACCGTCGCAGGCGGCACCGGTTCCGGAACATATTCCAAAACCGGCAAAAGATGCATCAAAGCCGGCAGAAAAAACACAAAAAAAGAAAAACGAACAGGAAATCCAAAACGAAGTACAGAAAGTAGCACAGGAAATGGAGACGTCGGGTTTGGAACACAAACCGGACAAAGCATATGTTTTTCCATCCATAGATCTGTTGAAAAAGGGAGAAGGGAAAAAGTCTGCCAATACTGAACATCAGTTGCGGGAAACTGCGGATAAGCTGCAGCAGACGTTAAAGAACTTCGGGGTCAATGTCACCGTTACCAACATCAGCTGCGGACCGGCAGTGACAAGATATGAAATTCAGCCGGAAATGGGTGTGAAGGTGAGCAAGATTGTCGGGCTGACCGACGATATCAAACTCAATCTGGCAGCTGCGGATATCCGTATCGAGGCGCCGATTCCGGGAAAAGCAGCGGTAGGAATTGAAGTTCCGAACAAAGAAAATGTTATGGTTGCTTTCCGTGACCTGATCGAATCGCCGGAATTTCAGACGGCAAAGTCCAAGATCAGTTTTGCAGTTGGAAAAGATATTTCCGGGAAAACAAAAGTAACCGATATTGCAAAGATGCCGCATCTGCTGATCGCCGGTGCAACCGGCTCGGGTAAATCCGTCTGCATCAATACGATTATCATGAGTATTTTATATAAGGCGAGACCGGATGAAGTAAAGCTGATCATGATTGATCCGAAAGTAGTAGAGTTAAGTGTCTACAACGGAATTCCGCACCTGATGATTCCGGTTGTAACCGATCCGAAAAAAGCATCCGGTGCTTTGCACTGGGCAGTTGCGGAAATGACGGAACGATATGAAAAATTTGCGGAGGCAAATGTGCGTGAAATCAATGGATACAACGCAAAGGTAGATTCCATTGAAGTACCGGAAGGGCAGGAGCGCCCGCAAAAGATGCCACAGATTGTGATCATTGTGGACGAGCTTGCAGATCTTATGATGGTAGCTTCCAATGACGTGGAAGAGGCCATCTGCCGACTGGCACAGCTGGCACGAGCGGCGGGGATTCATCTGGTGATTGCAACCCAGCGTCCATCGGTGAATGTCATCACCGGTCTGATCAAAGCAAATATGCCGAGCCGGATTGCATTTTCAGTGACTTCGGGTACGGATTCCCGAACGATTCTGGATATGAATGGCGCAGAAAAGCTTCTTGGAAAAGGAGATATGCTTTTCCACCCGCAGGGGGCACCGAAACCGATTCGTGTACAGGGAGCATTTGTTTCCGATAAAGAAGTTTCCGATGTTGTGGAATTTATCAAAGAACAAAATGAAACTGCATCGTATAACGAAGAAATTGTACAGAAAGTGGACAGTATGCAGGCATCATCCGGCGGTACCACCGTGTCTATCTCCGATGCGGATGCGCAGGATGACGGCAGGGATGCATATTTTGATGAAGCAGCACAGATTATCGTAGATAAGGAAAAAGCATCCATAGGTATGCTGCAGAGATATTTAAAAGTGGGATTCAACCGTGCTGCCCGTATTATGGACCAGTTGGAAGAAGCTGGTATCGTTGGACCGGAGGAAGGAACGAAACCGCGGAAAGTTCTGATGACTTCCGAAGAATTACAGGCAGTAAAAGAGGATTTATAAAAAACATTTCAGGAGGAGAAAATTATGAAGACAGATATTCAAATTGCACAGGAAGCAACATTGCAGCCAATCAAAGAGGTAGCCGCAACAATTGGAATTGAAGAAGAAGATCTGGAATTGTACGGAAAGTACAAAGCGAAGATTTCCGATGAACTGATTGCACGAAGCCACAACAATCCGGACGGAAAACTGATTCTGGTGACCGCCATCAATCCAACACCAGCAGGAGAAGGAAAAACGACAGTCACCGTGGGATTGGGTCAGGCATTTGCAAAACTTGGGAAAAAAGCAATGATTGCGTTGCGTGAGCCTTCCCTTGGACCATGTTTCGGAATTAAAGGCGGTGCCGCAGGTGGCGGATATTCCCAGGTTGTTCCGATGGAGGATTTAAATCTTCATTTTACAGGGGATTTTCATGCAATTACTTCTGCAAATAATCTGCTGGCAGCTCTTTTGGACAACCATATCCAGCAGGGAAATACGCTTGGGATTGATCCAAGACAGGTGGTATGGAAACGCTGTCTGGATATGAATGACCGTGTCCTTCGTAATGTGGTTGTGGGACTTGGAAATAAAATGGACGGAATGGTGCGTGAGGATCATTTCGTAATCACGGTAGCATCCGAAATTATGGCGATTTTATGCCTTGCCGAAGATATGAAAGATTTAAAGAGACGTCTGGGACGGATTATCGTGGCATATACGTTTGACGGCAAGCCGGTAACTGCAGAAGATCTGCAAGCAGTCGGATCTATGGCAGCTCTGTTAAAAGATGCGTTAAAGCCGAATCTGATCCAGACACTGGAGCATACACCGGCGCTCGTTCACGGAGGACCATTTGCCAATATCGCACATGGATGTAACAGCGTGCGTGCTACCACAACTGCTTTAAAACTTGCCGATTATGTAATTACCGAGGCAGGATTCGGTGCGGATTTAGGTGCGGAAAAATTCTTTGATATCAAGTGCCGGAAGGCAGGGCTTCATCCGGATGCAGTGGTACTCGTTGCGACGATCCGTGCATTAAAATACAATGGCGGAGTTTTGAAGGATGAATTATCCAATGAAAACCTTGAGGCATTAAAGAAAGGAATTGTCAATCTGGAGAAACATATTGAAAACCTTCAGAAATTCGGTGTGCCGGTCGTTGTCACATTGAATGCATTTGTTTCGGATACAGAGGCAGAAACCGCTTATGTAGAACAGTTCTGCAAAGAGCATGACTGTGAATTTGCTCTGGCAAAAGTATGGGAAAAAGGCGGAGAGGGCGGAATTGCTCTGGCAAACAAAATTCTCGAGACACTTGAAAAGAAAGAAAGCCATTTCCATACACTCTACAGTGATGATCTTGGACTGAAAGAAAAGATCGAGACGGTTGCAAAAGAAATTTACGGTGCCGATGGAGTTACCTATTCTCCGGCAGCGGAGCGGGAACTGAAACGAATTACGGATCTGGGTATGGCAAACTTCCCGGTATGTATGGCAAAGACACAGTATTCCCTGTCGGATGATGCGAAGAAACTCGGAAGACCGACCGGGTTTAAGATCAATGTCCGGGAAGTATATGTTTCTGCCGGTGCCGGCTTTGTCGTTGCTGTCAACGGTTCGATCATGACGCTCCCGGGTCTGCCAAAGAAACCGGCAGCTTACGGAATTGATGTCAATGATGACGGTGTAATCACAGGATTGTTCTAAGGAGATAACGGCATGGCAAAGATCATAGATGGAAAGAAGATTTCAGCGGAAATCAAAGAAGAATTAAAGACAGAAGTTGCAGCATATGCGGCACAGGGGAAAAAATGTGCACTTGCTGTCATTCAGGTGGGCGCAGATCCGGCATCCAGCGTATATGTCAGAAATAAAAAGAAAGCCTGTGCATATATTGGAATAGAGTCGCTTTCGTATGAACTTCCGGAAGAAACCACGGAAGAGGAACTGCTTGCATTGATTCAGAAACTAAATGACAATCCAGATGTTCATGGAATTCTGTGCCAGCTTCCACTCCCGAAACATATCTGCGAAGATCATGTGATCCAGGCAATTGATCCGCAAAAAGATGTCGATGGTTTTCACCCGCAGAATGTCGGTGCACTTGTGGTTGGGAAAAAAGGATTTGTCTCCTGCACGCCCGCCGGTATTATCCAGCTGTTAAAACGCAGCAATATTGAAATTGCCGGAAAACACTGTGTGGTAATCGGAAGAAGCAACATTGTCGGAAAACCGATGGCGCTTCTGATGCTTCGGGAAAATGCAACGGTTACGATCTGTCATTCACGGACCGAAAATCTCAAAGAAATCTGCAAAGAGGCGGATATTCTGATTGTGGCCATTGGAAAACCACGTTATATCGGTGCCGATTATATCAAAGAAGGAGCGGTTGTCATCGATGTCGGAATTCACAGAAATGAAGAAAATAAGCTGTGCGGGGATGTCCGTTTCGAAGAGGCAGAGCAGATCGCTTCTTATATTACACCGGTTCCGGGTGGTGTTGGACCGATGACAATTGCGATGCTCATGCATAACTGTGTAGATGCCATGAAACTTTATTCATAAAACAGATAGGGGATAGATGATGAAGTGTATTTATTGCGGTGAGGAATTAAAAGAGGGGAGTCTGTACTGTCCAAAATGCGGGAAAGCCGTACAGATTGTGCCGGACTACAATATTTACGATGATGATTATCTGAATCAGGTTCTTACGGAAGAATCCCAAAAGATTTCAGGTTCCAGACCGGACAGAAATAAAAAACCGGCACCTGCAGAGACAAAACATCCGGGGAAAAAACACCTCGACCCACGCCAGAAAAAAATTATCTTCCTGGTTCTCGGAATCGTATGCGTGCTTATTTTTGCCCTGTTAATTCTTGGAGCAGCAATCCGTTCCAATCATGCCAATTCCTTCGATTACCAGGTGGGACTGGCAGAGAAAGCACAAAAAGCCGGAGATACCAAAAATGCAATTGCCTGCTATGAAAATGCATTGGCATTGGATAAAAACAGTATTGAAGTCCGGCTGGCTCTGGCAAAACTGTATACCGAAGAAAACGATTATGATTCGGCACTTGTTTTATATCAGGAAGTGATCCGTGCGGACAGGAAAAATCGTCAGGCATGCAAAGGACTGATTGCCATTTATGAGAAGCAGAACAATACCGATGCCATACTTTCTCTCTCCGAGGCTGTGGATGACAGTCTGAAAGATCTTTTCGCCGATTATCAGGTAGAGGGACCACAGTTCAGTTTAAAGAGCGGAAGTTTTGAAAATGCCCAGATACTACAGATGCTTTCCACAAAAGGCTATGAAATTTATTATACGGTAGACGGGTCAGATCCAAAAGAACGCGGATTGCGATACACAGAACCTGTGAAACTGGATGAAAATAATAAAACCTATACCGTAAAAGCGGTATGTAAAAACGAAAAGGGAGTTTACAGTGAGGTAACAGAAGCAAACTATAAAATTTCCATCCCGGCACCGGATGAACCGATTGTTTCTCCGGACGGTGGAGATTTCGGCGTGGAAACTTCCGTAACGATTACCGTTCCGGACGGCTGCAGTGCTTACTATACCTGGGACGGAAGTACGCCGACTGCTGCCAGTCATCTTTATACGCAGCCGATCAAAGTTCCGGAAGGAAACAATATTCTTTCGGTTGTGATCATTGATCATACGACGAGATTAAGTTCGGATGTATATAGAGGAAATTTTATTTATTATTCACAGGACTATACAGCAGAAGATGATATAGATGATCCTGCAGACAATGCAGAAGAATAAAATAATATAGAAATTGTTAAAAATCAAACAGGGAGTGTGATTGCCGATGCTTTATAACTGCATGGACATATCAACACTCCCTGTTGTGGAAGAGGTGGTTTAATCTTCCAGAAATTCAATCTCATCTTTTGCCATATGGCTGATTCTTGCAAGGGGATACACATCAAATCCCTGAGAAACCAGTTTTTCATGTCCCGGCTGAAATGCTTTTTCGATCAGGACGCCTACACCTGCAATGGTAGCGTGCGCTTTGCGGATCAGACGGATGGCTCCGGTAGCTGCTTCTCCGTTTGCCAGAAAATCATCAATGATCAGGACATGATCTTTTTCTGAGACAAACTTAGAAGAAAGCGTCAGTTCATAACTTGTTCCTTTGGTAAAGGAAGTGACCTCTGTCTGGAACAGATTGTCGTTTAAAATCTTAGAAGGCTGTTTTTTTAAGATAATCATAGGAAGACCCATGCACATAGCTGTCATAAGAGCCGGAGCAATGCCGGAACTTTCAATGGTTGCAACCTTTGTGATGCCCTGATCTTTGAAGTGTTCCGCAAAAGCTTCCCCGATGTGCTGCATCAGTACCGGATCTACCTGATGATTGATAAAACTGTCTACTTTTAAGATATCTTCATTGACAGCAATTCCATCTTTTTTAATTCTTTCTTGTAATTCTTTCAATTTCGTTACCTCTCTTGTATTTGTTGATTACAGTATATCATTTTTCACTACAAATTTACAGAGAAATATAGTAAAATAACAACATGAAAATAACAATTATCTGCGTAGGCAAAATAAAGGAAAAATTTTATACGGAAGCCGTCAGGGAATATTCCAAACGGCTCAGCCGCTACTGTACGTTATCCATTACGGAGGTGGCGGATGAAAAGACAAAAGAACAGGCAAGCGAAACCGAAATTGCCATGGTCAAAGACCGGGAAGGGGAGCGTATTTTAAAATCCATCCGCCCGGACGGCTATGTGATTGCGCTGGCGATCGATGGAAAACAGCCGGATTCGATAGAACTTTCCCGTGAAATTGAAAAACTCGGGCTTGGCGGAGTCAGCCATATTTATTTTGTAATCGGAGGATCTCTTGGATTATCCGACAAGGTTCTTAAGCGGGCAGATGCACGACTCAGCTTTTCGAAGATGACATTCCCCCATCAGCTGATGCGTGTGATTCTGCTGGAACAGATTTATCGTTCTTACCGTATCATGCATCACGAACCATATCATAAATAAAGAAGAAAGGATCATTTGGTATGCAAAAAGCAATACGTCTGGTTACCCGGTTTTTAGCCAAATGCCAGAAAGACAAAATAAATGCTTATTCCGCACAGATCGCTTTTTTTATTATTTTATCCATCATTCCGTTTCTTATGGTGTTTTCTTCCATGCTTCAATATACCAGTATCACGGAGGATATGGTATTTGAAATCATAGAAAGAGTCATGCCGCAGTATGTTGCTCCGTTTCTGGTTACCCTTGTAAAAGAAATCTATACAAGATCCATGGGAATCATTTCGGTCACGGCAATTATTGCCATATGGTCTGCCGCAAAAGGCATTCAGTATATGGCAGATGGTCTGAATGCGGTTCACGAATTAAAAGAGACAAGAAACTGGTTTGTACTCCGATTCTGGGCGGTTATTTATACCATTGTTTTTCTGGTTGCGATTGTATTTACGCTTGTTGTGCTGGTTTTTGGAAACAGTCTGCGGCATTTAGCGGCAGATTATCTTCCGTTTATTGCACATCTCGTAAAAATAATAATCAAATTCCGGGGGCTTATCATGTTACTTCTTCTGATCCTGTTTTTTGACGTGATTTTTACCGCACTTCCGAATACAAAGCTTACCTTTAAAAGCCAGCTTCCTGGAGCCACGGCATGTGCAGCTGCATGGTATGTTTTTTCCTTCGGGCTTTCCATCTATGTTGATTATTTTAATGGATTTTCCATGTATGGAAGCCTGACAACCATTGCCCTGATCATGCTCTGGCTGTATTTTTGTATGTATATTATGATGATGACCGTAGAATTTAATGTATTTTTGGAAGCGTACCGAAACGGATCCCTGAATTTAGAGACATAGGACGGGTTCGCTTTTCATATAGTGAAGTATGAAAAGCCATTCGAATCAAACCAGACACAAAATAAAACAGGAGCATCTCGTAGAACAAATGGAACTGCCAAAAGACATTTTCCTGGGGATGCCGCTTCTTTCCATGGAAGGAAACCGTACACTTTGTATCGTTAACCACCGTGGAATTATAAAATACTGTCCGGAGGTGATCGGAATTGCAACACAATCCTATCATATCCGGATCGTCGGAAGGAGTCTGTCCATCCGGAAATATTCGGCGGATCTTATCGAAATTTCCGGATATATGCAGGAGATCACATTTCTGCCATGATAGAAAGGTTTCTTCGATTCGTCAATGGCAGTCTTTTGGTTTGTGTATGCGGAAGCAACATTTCCCGTTTTTTAAATTTATGTGCACGTCACGAAATTATGTTCTGGAAGATACAGCCGGATTCTCCGACGCAGGTTTCTTTTTATATCCGGTTGCAGGATCTGTATGAACTGCGTCCATATCTGCGGAAAACAAAAACGAGAATCCACATCAGAAAAAGGATCGGCTTTCCGTTTTTCTGGCAGAAATACCGCGCAAGAAAACTTGGAATTTTTGTCCTTTTGTGTGTCATGGCAGGAGTCTGGGTGCTCAGTACGAGAATCTGGAGAATTGAAATCAAAGGGAATTCCTCTCTGGGAGAAGACGCCATTCTGGAATATTTAAGTGCACACAACGTTACCTATGGCATGCCGGCAAAGGAAATCGACAATGATGCACTGGAGCTGTCCCTGCGTCAGGACTTGGAACCGGTGATCTGGGCAAGTGTATACGAAACGGGAACCCGGCTGGTTGTACAGATACAGGAGAAAATTTCTTCTCACGAGGAAACGAAAGAAACAGAGGGCACCTGTATGGATCTGGCGGCATCTGCGGATGCTACGATTGCATCGGTCATTACAAGGAGCGGGCTTGCCAAAGTGAAAAAGGGTGATAAAGTGAAAAAAGGCGATGTGCTGGTCTGTGGACGGCAGGAAATTCTGGATGATAACGGTCAAGTGCGGGAATACTATTATAAAAGCGCCGATGCCGATGTATATGGATATACGATGCATCCCTATGAGGACTGGATTTCTTCCAAAATGACAGAAAAAAAAGAAACCGGTAATAAACACAAACGATATTTTCTACAGGTTCTGAATTGGCGTCTGGTAACTCCAGCTTTGCATGCGGAGTATGCATCGGAGCGTTCTGTAACGGATACCCGGCAGTTTTGCCTGCAGGACAGTTTTTATCTTCCGGTTTATTTTGGAGAAATCACAACGTCTGAGCTGCAGGAAAAGACCGTTATGCTGACAAAAGAACAGGTAAAACAGCTTGCCTTGACACATTTTTCACAATTTCTTTCGGAATTGGAAGAAAATGGGGTGCGAATTGTCGACAAAAATGTTATGATTGAACAGATAGATAAAAACTATCATATCTATGGTCAGGTAAAGGGGTGTGAAAAAATCACAACTTTAGTACCAACCGAAATGAAACGAGAGGAACCTGTAAATGAGTCTGAATGAAGTATCGCTCCGGATACCAACGGAACATATGGCAAATGTCTTCGGACAGTTTGATGCCAATATCAAAAAAATAGAACGAACACTGGGTGTAACGGTTGTTGTACGCGATGATCAGTTGAAAATTATCGGTACTCCATCTGCCACAAGCGGCGCACAGGAAGTGTTTGAACAGTTGTATGAGCTTGCAAAACGGGGAAATGTTATCAGCGAACAGAATGTAAACTACGCACTTGCTCTTTTGCAGGAACACAAAGGGTCTGAGATGGTAGAGATTGATAAAGATGTGATCTGTCATACCATACAGGGAAAACCGGTAAAGCCTAAAACACTCGGGCAGAAGGATTATGTAGATAATATCCGTAAAAAAATGATTGTTTTCGGGATGGGTCCTGCCGGAACCGGAAAAACATATCTGGCCATGGCCATGGCGATCACTGCGTTTAAGAATGAAGAAGTGGGACGCATCATTCTGACACGTCCGGCAATTGAAGCGGGAGAAAAACTCGGATTTCTTCCGGGAGATCTGCAGAGCAAAGTAGATCCGTATCTGCGCCCTTTATACGATGCCCTGTATCAGATTATGGGTGCGGAGTCATTTCAGAAAAATATGGAAAAAGGTCTGATTGAGGTTGCACCGCTGGCTTATATGCGTGGACGGACACTCGACAACGCATTTATTATTCTGGATGAGGCACAGAACACCACACCGGCACAGATGAAAATGTTTCTGACACGTATCGGCTTCGGCTCGAAAGCTGTGATTACCGGAGATGCCACGCAAAAAGATCTGGCCCCGGGAAGTAAATCCGGGCTGGATGTAGCACTTCGGGTTTTGAAAAAAGTGGAAGAAATCGGAATCTGTAAATTAACAAGCAAAGATGTCGTCAGACATCCGCTGGTACAAAAGATTGTACAGGCTTATGATGATTATGAGTCCAGACAGAGCAGCCGGAGTGCGCGTAAGTCTGCCAGACAGGAGAAAAAATGAAACCCAAAGAGACAATAAACCTCTATCGCGTCATATCGCTTCTGGTGATCGCGCTTGTCACTTTTGGAGTGATGGGCGGGTTATGTGCCAAAAGCCACCTGTATCCGGATGAATGGCTCAGTATGTTTTTCCTGACCCTGATTTTTCTTCTGGTCTGCATGTTTGAACTGGAATATGAACGAAAGCAGAAAGGAATATCGGCAAACACACAGACAACCTTTATCCGTCTTTCCGTTACCTATACGGTCAGTGGGGGATTGATCTATGCGATCAGTTATCTTCCGGAATTTTACCGTCCGGTGATGATCCCGGTGATTCTGCTCACCGCAGTGTCAAATTCCATGGTGGCGGTGTCTTTTGGATTGTTTTTTGATCTGGTGCTGGCACTGACTGTCGGGGGAAGTTTTTATGCCCTTGCTGCTTATATGATGCTTACAATGCTTGCTGCTGTACTGGCACAGGCATTAAAAGAAAAAAAATACCGTATGGGTGTATCCCTTCTGACTTTCTTTTTCAGTCTGATGATTCCGGAACTGTTTTCCTATTTATCAACGAAAGAAATGCAGAAATATTCGCTGCTTTATGCCTTTGGAACAGCATTCCTGACTTTTCTGCCAGCAGCTTTTCTGTTTCACCGGCTGCTTCATGAAGCGGATCAGGAAATTGAAAACCATCTGCTGGATATCGTGTCCGAGGATTATTCGGAAGTAAAAGCCCTCAAGGATTTTTCCATGGTGGAATACCGCCACGCAGTGAAAGTTTCTGACATTGCCTGCCGCTGTGCAAAAGAAGTGGGATACCGGGCGAACTTATGTCTTGCCGGAGGTTTTTATTACCGTATGGGGCGCTGGATCGGGGAGCCATATATCAAAAATGCGGTCAATAAGGCAGAATCCTTATGTTTTCCGGCGGAGCTGATCTCCATTCTGGCAGAATACTATGGAGAAGAGCAGCTTCCATCTTCACCGGAATCCGCTCTGGTGCACATGGTGGATGCGGTTGTGATCCGTCTGGAAGCGATGGAACAAAATGTGGGACAAAGTGTCTGGAACCGTGATATTGTAATTTATCAGACCGTGAATGATTTTTCCTCAAGTGAAATTTATGACCATTCCGGAATGAGTATGAACCAGTTTTTAAAGATTCGTGAATTTCTTGCAAAGGAGGAATTACTTCGTTGAGTTTTTATTTAGAAGAAACATGTAACATACCGTTTGATTTTGCATATGCTAAGCTTGCAGAGGATGTGATTGCCTTTTGTCTGTCCCATGAGAATTTTCCTTATGAAGCAGAAGTCAATCTGACACTTACAGACAATGAAGAAATCCATCGGATCAATCTGGAATACCGCCAGATCGACCGTCCGACGGATGTTCTTTCTTTCCCGATGCTTTCTTATGAGAAAGCCGGAGATTTTTCTTTTCTGGAAGAGGAGAGTGAAGATGATTTTAATCCGGATACGGGAGAAGTCATGCTTGGAGATATTATTATATCGGTCGATAAAGTGTTAGAACAGGCACAAAGTTACGGACACAGTCCGAAGCGTGAATTTGCATTTCTGATTGTACACAGCATGCTTCATCTGTTTGGTTATGACCACATTGATCCGAAAGATGCGGCCATCATGGAACCCAAACAAAAACAGATACTCGAAGAGATGCATATCGTAAGAGATTAAAGAATGGATGTGTTTTATGAAAAAGAGATGGAAAATGATAGGCATTGTCTGTGCGATTGCCATTTTATCCGCCGGATGCAAAAGTAAAGAATCGGAAGTTCCCACACCTTCATCCACACAGGATGTACCTGCAGAAACTGCCGAAACAGAATATCAGCCGGAACCGGTGGAAACCCACGAAGGAGAAGCCCGAAGTTTCTATACTGGAGAGTGGATGGATGAAAAAAAAGCAAAGAATCGTCCGGTTGCCGTCATGACAGAAAACACGCACGTAACCCTTCCGCAGTATGGAATCGGAAATGCGGATATTATCTATGAATGTCCGGTGGAAGGCGGCATTACCCGGCTGATGACAATTTATCAGGATTATGCTTCCCTCAAAAAAGTGGGAAATGTGCGAAGCTGTCGTCTGTATTATGTGTATTTTGCCAAAGAATTTCAGGCGGTTTATTTTCATGCAGGCGAAAGTAAATATGCACTTGATGTTTTAAATAGTTCATTCATTGACAATGTGGATGGAATTACGGGAAAAGGCGGAGCCTTTTATTACCGGGACAATAGCCGCAGGGCACCGCATAATCTGTATACAACCGGAGAAAATTTAGCCTCTGCCATGAAGACATACGGGTATGATACAAAGCTTCCGGAGAATTATACATCGCATTACCGTTTTGCAGCGGAAGATTCCCCGAATCTGCTGGAGCAGGGAGAGACTGCAAAAAAAGTATCCTTATACTATGTTGACGCAAAGCCCTGGTTTGTATACAATGAAACGGATGGTCTGTATTACCGCTATGAATTTGGTGATAAACAGATTGACGGTTCTACCGGAGAACAGCTTGCTGTGAAAAATATCATTTTACAGAATTGTAAGAGCAGCCTGAAAGATTCCAAAAACGGAACGTTAGATATCGATTATCTTTCCGGTGGATCAGGAATGTACATCACAAACGGAAAAGCTGTCCCGATTACATGGAAAAGAGCATCCGCAAATGATATTACACATTATTATACACAGGATGGTCAGGAAATTACTTTAAATCCCGGAAAGACATGGGTAGAGATCGTCGAAAACAGCCGTGCATCCCAAAATAAAATCAGCGCGGAATAAAAGAAACAAAAGCATTGAGGTTAGAAGATGGGTAAATCAAAGAATAACGGAACAAATTTTCTGGTTCAGGGATCAATTCTTGCGGTCGCGTCAATTATAAGCAGAATCATCGGACTGGTGTATCGTATTCCATTGAACAATATTCTGGGCGATGTAGGAATCAGTTATTATGCCTGTGCATTTGACGTGTACAACGTGATTTTGATTATTTCATCCTACAGTCTGCCACAGGCAGTGTCAAAGACGGTTTCCGCGAAAGCGGCCAAAGGACAGTACCGGTCGGTATATCAGGTATTAAAAGGTGCACTTCTTTTTGCCCTGGTATCGGGAATTGTGGCATCGCTTGTTGTATTTTTCGGAGCAGAATTTTTTACCGGAACACTCTTAAAAACACCATACAGTGTGTTTGCACTTAAAATCTTAGGACCGGCACTGATTGTTGTTGCGGTTCTTGGTGTTTTGCGTGGATTTTTCCAGGGACTTGGCACGATGATGCCAAGTGCCATTTCACAGATCATAGAACAGATTGTCAATGCCATCGTCAGCGTATGGGCAGCTTATGTTCTGTATCGCTACGGGACAAAGATCGGGGCGGTTCTCGGGGATGCCGATCATTACGGACCTGCATATGGTGCAGCCGGAGGCACATTGGGAACAAATCTTGGGTCTGTTGCGGCACTGATTTTTGTACTTTTCGTATTTTTTGCTTATATGCATGTCTTTAAGCGAAGAATGAAACGGGAAAAAGGCGTTAAGGTAGAGCCATTTGCCTATACCATGAAGATCCTCATTATCACAATTGTTCCGGTTCTTTTAAGTACAACTGTTTACAATATCAGCAGTATCATTGACCAGAGTATTTTTAAAAATGTTGCGTTATTGCAGGGATACTCTGAAAACAAGATTGATGTATGGTGGGGCGTTTTTTCCGGAAAATATAAACTGCTGATCAATGTTCCGATTTCCATTGCCTCCGCGATGGCTGCCTCCTCCGTACCGACACTGACGATGTCCTTTGCACAGAAAGATATGAAAAAAGTCAGGGAACAGATCAATTCTGCCATGCGTTTTATTATGGTGATTTCTTTCCCTTGTGCCATAGGACTTGCTGTATTGGGAGAGCCGATCTGTCGTCTGCTTTTCCCAGGAACGGCACAGACGGCACCTATGGCAGGTACCATGATGTGGGTTGGGGCAATGGCGGTTGTGTTTTATGCAATGTCTACACTTTCAAACGGACTGCTGCAGGGCATTGACCGGTTAAAGATTCCGGTTATCAATGCAGCGGTTTCGCTTGTCGCTCATGTGATCGTACTGATTATACTGATGCTGTTTTTCCGCATGAATATCTATGCGGTCATTATCGCAAATATGTTCTTTGCGTTTTTAATGTGTATTATGAATGCGCTGGCAATACGAAAATACAGCGGCTATCATCAGGAAATTCACAAAACATTTATTGTGCCGGGAATTTCCTCGGCTATTATGGGAATTATTACCTATATCGTCTATCATGGCAGCTATGCGGTCTTAAAAATCAATGCGGTATCTGCCATGCTTGCAATTCTTGCAGCGGTTATCGTATATGCAGTTGTCTTACTGTTACTGCACGGACTGACCGAAGAGGAGATTAAAAAATTCCCGAAAGGAACTCTGATTGTCCGGGTTGCAAAAAAATTACATTTATTAAAGTAAATGGTATAAAACGGAAATAAAATGCAGATGCTACTGTTAGAAGGTGATGATATGAATCAAAAAACAGGCATCTGCATTCTTCTTTGTCTGGTTCTGCTGCTGGTCTTTGGCATCTGGTATCAGAAAAGAGGTGTAGAAAATACAAAAAATACCCAAGAACAATATGCATCCGAAACAGAGCACACCGTTTTGACCGGAACTCCTTACAAAGAAACGGAAAATGCCTATATTATCCGTACACAGGACAGCCGGCTGGTTGTTTTTTTACCGGATGGAAAAACCGTATATATGGAAACCGGGATTCGAAGTGAGAATTTAAGTCAAAAACTGCAGAAACAGGCGGAAAATGGCATTGGATTTGCAGATGAAGAGAGCCTTTTTGACTTTTTGGAAAGCTATTCGAGTTGAATATTTTATACCCATATGATAAAATATTTAACTGGTTTAACAGATAAAATGACAGGTGGACTATGGATAAGAAAAAATCAAAACAACAGGATGTGCTCGTGATTGGCGCCGGAGCTTCCGGCATGATGACCGCAATTACGGCCGCAAGACGTGGATTGTCCGTTACCGTCTTAGAACATATGGATAAGCCGGGGAAAAAAATTCTGGCAACCGGAAACGGAAAATGTAATTTTACAAATCTTAAGATGTCTCCCCGGTGTTATTACGGAGACCACGGACTGGTACAGGAAATTTTAAAGCAGTTTACAGTGGAAGATACCCTTGCGTTTTTCCGGGAGATCGGCATCTGGCCAAAAGAAAAGAACGGATATGTATACCCAAACTCCGGACAGGCTTCTTCCGTTGCGGATGCGCTGTCCGCGGAAATGAAACGAAGCGGAGTTTCCCTGGTCACTTCCTGTGACATCCGGCAGCTTTGTGAGACAAAATACGGATTTGAGGTACGGACATCCATGGGAACGTATTGTTCCCACAATCTTGTTTTTGCAACAGGTCTTCATGCTGCACCGAAATCCGGAAGCGATGGATCCATGATTTCGCTGATAAAATCGTTTGGGCACCGGTTTGAGCCGATTTTGCCGGCACTGTGTGGATTTGAGGCAGAAGGAATGGAATTTTCCAAAGTATCCGGAGTCCGCACGGACGCACTCCTGTCTTTGTACATAGATGGACAGAACTGCAAACAGGAACGGGGAGAACTGCAGCTTGCAGATTACGGGATTTCCGGTATTCCGGTATTTCAGGTCAGCAGTCCGGCCTCGAAAGCACTGTATCAAAAAAAACAGGCAGAACTTACCATCAATTTTCTGCCGGATTTTTCCGAAGATATGCTTACGCAGGAACTGCAGCGCAGATTTTCACGGGATGCCGGGATACAGGATGCCGCAGAATCACTTCGTGGGCTTTTAAACCATAAACTGATTCCGGTTATACTTAAGGCAGCAGGCATTCCGGTTCATGAACACACGGAACGGATTTCCCAAAAGCAGATCGAAACGCTCAGCAGACAGATACAGACATTTCCTGTCCGCTTAAAAAAGGTAAGGGATTTTTCTGCTGCACAGGTGTGCACAGGGGGAATCCACACGGAAGAAATCCACACAGATACGCTGGAATCACGGATTGTCCCGGGCATCTATTTCGTTGGTGAACTTTTGGATGTCGATGGAATCTGTGGGGGATATAATTTGCAATGGGCATGGTCCAGCGGACATGTCGCAGGAAGTAAAGTAGGTTCATAATGATTAAAATCAATCAGTTAAAGCTTCCAGTAGGACATTCCCAAAAAGATCTGGAAGATAAAATCAGAAAAACACTTCGTATTCCATCGAAAGAAACATTTCATTACGAGGTGATGCGGCGTTCCCTCGATGCACGGAAAAAGCCGTCATTGTTTTATGTATATTGCATCTATGTAACGATCCGTCAGGAAAACAGCATCGTAAAAAAACTGCATCAACCTTCCGTCAGCTTTGTGACAGAAACCGGTTACCGTTTTTCGGAAATGGGGCATGAGCGTTTAAACCGGCGTCCGGTGATTGTGGGAGCCGGTCCCTGTGGTCTTTTTGCAGCCTGGCAGCTGACACTTGCAGGATATGCGCCGCTTATTTTAGAGCGCGGAAAACAGGTAGAAGACCGCAGTGCGGACGTTGAACGCTTCTGGAAAACCGGTATTCTGCAGCCGGATTCCAATGTACAGTTTGGAGAAGGTGGGGCAGGAACCTTTTCCGATGGAAAATTAAACACGGTGGTGAAGGATCCGTCCGGAAGAAACCGTTATGTACTGGAAACATTCGTAAAATTTGGGGCACCATCGGACATTCTTTATGATGCAAAACCACATATCGGAACCGATATTCTGGCGAAGGTGATCAAAAATATGAGGGATTACCTGATCAAACACGGCGCGGAGTTTCGTTTTCAGACCTGTTTAAAAGACATTCAGATAAAAGAAAATGCACTGCATGCACTTGTGACGGAGGATGATACGGTGATTCCTGCCGATGTTGCCATTCTTGCACTTGGACACAGTGCAAGGGATACCTTTATGATGCTGCACCGGCACCAGCTTCCGATGGAAGCCAAAAATTTTGCCGTGGGATTCCGCGTGGAACATCCCCAGCAGATGATCGATGATGTCATGTACGGAAACGGAAAAAGAAACGCCCTGCGGCTTCCTGCCGCACCTTATAAGGTGACGTCCAATTTTCCAAACGGACGCGGGGTATATTCTTTTTGCATGTGTCCGGGCGGTTATGTCGTAAATGCTTCCTCCATGAAGGAAAAAACCTGTGTCAATGGTATGAGTTATTCGGGCAGAAGTGGGAAAAACGCAAATTCTGCCATTATTGTTTCGGTTTCCCCTGCCGATTACGGAGCACAGGATCCACTTGATGGCATGCACTTTCAGGAAACACTCGAACATAAAACTTATCAGCTGGGAAACGGAAAGATTCCGCAGCAGCTGTTTGGCGATTACCGGCAGAATATTGCAAGCCAAGGATATGGAGATTTTAATTCCCAGACAAAAGGGCAGACCTGCTTTGCAAATCTCAGAGGTCTGATGACAGAGGACATGGAACATTCCTTTTTGCTTGGAATGGAACATTTTTCGAACATTATTCCGCAGTTTGACCGGTCTGATGCGATTCTTTCCGGCATGGAAACACGCACCTCATCTCCGGTGCGGATCATGCGGGATACAAATGGAGAGAGCCGTGTGCACGGAATTTATCCGGGTGGAGAAGGCGCAGGATATGCGGGAGGCATTATGTCGGCAGCGATGGACGGTCTGCGTCTGGCTGATGATGTGATGAAACGTTATCATCCGGTTTATTAGAAAGAGAGAAAAAAGTGAAACAAGAAGTAACACCAATGATGCAGCATTATCTGCAGACAAAAGAAGAATACAAAGACTGTATCCTGTTTTACCGTCTGGGTGATTTTTATGAAATGTTTTTCGAGGATGCCAAAACAGTTTCAAAGGAACTCGAACTAACGCTGACAGGAAAAAGCTGTGGACTGGAAGAAAGGGCACCGATGTGCGGGGTTCCGTTTCATGCCGCAGACGGATATATCAACCGGCTGGTCAAAAAAGGATACAAAGTAGCAATCTGTGAACAGGTGGAAGATCCGAAACTGGCAAAAGGAATTGTCAAACGGGAAGTCATCCGTGTAGTCACTCCGGGAACAAACATTGATATGCAGTCGTTAGACGAGGCAAAAAACAATTATCTCATGTGTATCGTATATATCGGGGATAAATACGGCATTGCGACGACCGACGTTACGACCGGAGATTTCTTTGTAACGGAAGTGGACAGTGAACGAAAACTGTTGGACGAGCTGAATCGTTTCAGTCCGACAGAAATCATCTGCAACGAGCCATTTTATATGAGCGGGGTAGATATCGATGATATGAAGGAGCGCATGGGAATTGCGGTATCCGCCCTGGATTCCTGGTATTTCGGGGATGATCTGGCAAAGGAAACGCTGTTGTCCCATTTTCATGTACAGAGTCTGGAAGGGCTGGGACTGATGGATTACGACTGTGGTGTGATTGCCTCCGCGGCATTACTGAAATATCTGTATGAAACACAAAAGAACACCCTTTCTAATATTCTGGAACTCCGTCCGTATTCCATCGGGAAATATATGATCATTGACAGTTCTTCCCGGAGAAATCTCGAACTGGTAGAGACCATGCGGGAAAAACAAAAGCGTGGTTCCCTGCTCTGGGTACTGGATAAGACAAAGACGGCAATGGGTGCCAGACTTCTGCGCTCTTACGTGGAACAGCCGCTGATCGACAAAACAGAGATATTAAAACGGCAGGAACTGATTACAAATTTAAATGATCAGGAGATCACCCGGGAAGAATTGCGGGAATATTTAGGACCAATATATGATCTGGAACGTCTGATTACCAGAATTACATACCAGACCGCCAATCCGCGGGATATGATTGCTTTTTGCAATTCTTTAGAAATGCTGCCTCCGATTAAAACACTGCTTGAGGATTTAAAGGGAGAGCTTGCCACCGGAATCCGGGAACATTTTGACTGTCTGGAAGATCTGTGTGCACTTTTGAAGTCTTCCATCAACGATGATCCTCCGATTTCCGTACGTGACGGCAACATCATAAAAACCGGATACAATGAGGAAGTGGACCGGCTGCGGAACGCATCAACGGATGGAAAGAAATGGCTGGCAGACTTAGAGGGCAAAGAACGCGAAAAGACTGGAATTAAGAACCTGCGTATCAAATACAACAAAGTGTTTGGATATTATCTGGAAGTGACCAATTCCTTTAAGGATCAGGTGCCGGATTACTATGTGAGAAAGCAGACACTGACCAATGCCGAGCGCTATATTACGCCGGAATTAAAAGAACTCGAAGATACGATTCTCGGTTCCCAGGATCGTCTGGTCGAATTAGAATACGATCTGTTCCGCCAGATCCGGGATACCATCGCGGATAATGTTGCACGTATTCAGGCAACCGCACGGGCAGTGGCGCAGATTGATGTGTTTGTTTCCCTGGCACTTGTGGCAGGACAGAATAATTACTGCAAACCAAAGATCAACGAATCCGGCGTGATTGATATCAAAGGCGGCCGTCATCCGGTTGTCGAAAAAATGATTGTCAATGATATGTTTATAGACAATGACACGTATCTGGACAATCACAATAACCGGATTTCCATCATTACCGGTCCGAATATGGCAGGAAAATCTACCTATATGCGCCAGAGCGCACTGATCGTTCTGATGGCACAGATTGGAAGCTTTGTTCCGGCAGAATCTGCCAACATTGGAATTGTGGACCGGATTTTCACGCGTGTCGGGGCTTCAGATGATCTGGCAAGCGGGCAGAGTACCTTTATGGTAGAAATGAATGAAGTGGCAAATATTCTCCGCAATGCCACGGCGAATTCCCTTCTGATTCTGGATGAAATCGGACGCGGAACCAGTACCTTCGACGGACTCAGCATTGCCTGGGCGGTTGTCGAATATATCAGCAATCCAAAATTACTGGGAGCAAAAACACTGTTTGCCACACATTATCATGAACTGACGGAACTGGAAGGAAAATTAAACAGTGTCAATAATTACTGTATTGCGGTCAAGGAAAAAGGTGACGACATCGTCTTTTTGCGCAAGATTGTAAAGGGCGGCGCAGACAAAAGTTATGGAATACAGGTTGCTAAACTGGCAGGGATTCCGGAACTTGTGATTAACCGTGCAAAAGACATTGTCAACCAGCTTTCTGCAAACGATATTACGGAAACGGTGAAAAATATATCCGTGGAAGGACAGGCCTCCGGCAAAAAGAAAAAACCGCATCTCGATGAGGTGGATCTGACACAGATGTCATTGTTTGACACCGTAAAAGATGACGATATCATTCAGGAACTGCGGGACGTGGATATCAGCCACATGACCCCGATGGATGCACTCAATAAACTGTATGAACTTCAGAACAAAGTTAAAAACCGCTGGTAGGATATAAAAAAGGAAAAACGAATGAGCAAAATTGCGTTATTAAGTCAGGAGACAATTGATAAGATTGCAGCAGGAGAGGTCGTGGAACGCCCGAGCTCTGTGGTAAAGGAGCTTGTGGAAAACGCCATTGATGCAGGGGCATCCGCCATTACCGTGGAGATCAAAGAAGGGGGCATTTCCCTGATCCGCATCACGGACAATGGATGCGGAATTCCAAAAGAAGAAGTTCCACTGGCCTTTTTGCGGCATTCAACCAGCAAAATCCGCAGTGCAGAAGATCTGATGTGTGTACATTCTTTAGGATTCCGTGGGGAAGCACTCTCCAGCATTGCTGCTGTTTCCAGAGTGGAAATGATCACCAAACCAGCCGATGCCCTGACCGGCACCCGGTACGTGATCGAAGGCTCAAAAGAAATTGCAGACGAAGAAATCGGTGCTCCCGATGGCACAACATTTCTGGTCCGGGATCTGTTTTACAATACCCCTGCCAGACGCAAATTTTTAAAGACGGCACAGACAGAGGGCACCTACATCAGTGACATGCTGGAAAAACTTGCCCTGTCCCATCCGGATATTTCTTTTAAATATATCAACAATAACCAGACAAGACTGCACACTTCCGGAAACGGGAAAAAACGGGATCTCATTTACCATATTTACGGACGTGAGATTGCGGCGGCACTGTTAGAGGTAAACTACAAGGGAGAATATTTCTCCCTTTCCGGCTATATTGGAAAACCTGTGATTAACCGCGGAAACCGGAATTACGAAAACTATTTTATCAATGGACGCTACATCAAAAGTTCTCTGCTTTCCAGATCGATCGAAGAGGCTTATCATAATTTCCTGATGCAGCACCAGTATCCGTTTACAGTTTTGTATTTCACATTTCCGGAGGATACCCTAGATGTGAATGTGCATCCGACAAAAATGGAACTGCGGTTTGGACACAATCAGGAAATTTACAAAGAATTGTGTGATGTTCTCTTCGGACTGCTTTCCCATAAGGAACTGATTCCGGAAGTCCCGGTAGATGAAGCAGAACATAAAAAAAAGAATCTTCCCCCGGCATACAAAGAACCGATTCCGGAACCATTTGAAAAGCGCAGAATCAATGAAATCCGACAGCAGCATCACCAGCCTCCGATTCCGGAAAAACCGGTTTCTCCTGTGGCTTCGCCTGTGCCATCAAAAAAAACACCGGCATTTGAGCCGTATGTGCCACAGCATCCGGATAAAACCATGGTGCGGGAATCCTTTGACCCGTTTCCAAAGCGGGAGGAATCCGTCCCTCCTGCAGATCTTTGCAGAAAACAACCGGCTGGCGAACAGATGACCCTTGCCGCTGCTTCACCGGAATTTTTAACGGATGATGCCCGCAAAAAGCACCGGATCATCGGGCAGTTGTTTCAAACCTACTGGCTGATCGAATACGAGGATAAATTGTATATTATGGATCAGCATGCGGCACATGAAAAGGTACTTTTTGAACGGATGATGGCAAAATTAAAAGAAAAAGAATTTACATCCCAGGCAGTCAGCCCGCCCATTGTGCTGAGTCTGGATGCCCATGAGCAGGAAATGTTAGAGACGTATCTGCCGGAAATCAAAAAATTCGGGTATGAGATCGAAAATTTCGGTGGCAGAGAATATATGATCTCTGCAGTACCGGATAATCTGTACCATATTGACATGAAAGATCTGTTTATCGAAATGCTTGATGATTTTTCAAATCTGACCGGACGGCAGACACCGGAACTGATACTGGAAAAAGTAGCCACCATGTCCTGCAAGGCAGCGGTAAAGGGAAATCATAAACTGAGCCTGCCGGAAGTGGATGCACTCATGACGGAATTACTGACGCTGGAAAATCCGTTTTGCTGTCCGCATGGAAGGCCGACCATCATTTCCATGTCAAAATACGAAATAGAGAAAAAATTTAAGAGGATTGTTTCATGAAACCACTTGTCATTCTTGCAGGTCCCACAGCCGTCGGGAAAACCGCTTTATCAATAAAACTTGCGAAAAAAATAAACGGCGCCGTTATTTCCGCGGATTCGATGCAGGTATATAAACACATGGATATCGGTTCTGCAAAAGTCATGCCGGAAGAGATGAAAGGGATACCCCATTATCTGATCGATGTGTTAGAGCCGTCCGAAGAGTTTAATATTGTCCGTTTTCAGCAGATGGCAAAAGAGGCCCTGCAGCAGATCTATGCCGCCGGACAGATCCCGATTATCGCCGGCGGAACCGGATTTTACATCCAGTCCCTGTTGTACGACATAGACTTTTCCAAAGAGGAATCCGATACGGCATACCGTACAGAACTTACGGCATTTGCAAAAGAATACGGGGCGCATGCCCTGCATGAAAAATTAAAAGAAATTGATCCGGTTTCTTATGAAACCATTCATGAAAATAATATCAAACGGGTCATCCGTGCACTGGAATTTTACCATCAGAACCATACGCCGATTTCCGCACACAACGAAAAAGAACATCAGAAAACATCTCCGTATCGTTTTGCATATTTTGTACTGACGGACGAACGGGAAAAATTATACCGGCGCATTGATCAGCGCGTGGACTTAATGATGGAGCAGGGACTTCTTACAGAAGTAAAAACGCTGTATGATATGGGATGCCGCAAAGATATGGTTTCCATGCAGGGACTGGGATACAAAGAAATTTTAGATTATCTGGACGGCAGCTGCTCCCTTGAGGAAGCGGTGTATGTGATCAAACGGGAAACCAGACATTTTGCGAAACGGCAGCTTACCTGGTTTCGCCGGGAAAAGGATGTCATCTGGCTGGACAAATCCGAATTCAATGACCGGGAAGATCAGATGTTACAGAAAATGACGGATGTTTTACACGAGAAAGGAATCATACAATGAATCAGTTACTGGAAGAAAAATATAAAGAACTTGGAATTTCCGAGAAAGTTTATGCATTTGGCGAAAAAATCGAACAGGAATTAAAAGAGCGTTTTGAAAAGATTGATGCAAATGCGGAATACAATCAGATGAAAGTCATTGCAGCCATGCAGAAAAACCGTGTGAGTGCAGAATGTTTTAATATTTCGAGCGGATACGGATATAATGATATGGGAAGAGATACTTTAGAGCGGGTATATGCAGACTGTTTTGGCGGGGAAGATGCGCTGGTCCGTCCACAGATCACCTGTGGAACCCATGCACTTGCGCTCGCTCTGATGTCCAATCTGCGTCCGGGCGATGAGCTTCTTTCTCCGGTCGGAAAACCGTACGACACTCTGGAAGAAGTAATTGGCATCCGCCCATCCAAAGGTTCCCTTGCCGAATACGGAATCACTTATTCCCAGGTGGATCTGCTGCCGGACGGTTCATTTGATTACGATGGAATCCGGAATGCAATCCATGAAAACACCCGCCTGGTAACCATCCAGCGCTCTAAGGGATACCAGACACGTCCAACGCTGTCGGTCGAGCGGATTGGGGAACTGATCACATTTATCAAAAATATCAAACCGGATGTCATCTGTATGGTTGACAATTGTTACGGAGAGTTTGTGGAAGACCGGGAGCCACTTGCAGTGGGAGCGGATATGATGGTCGGTTCTCTGATTAAAAACCCGGGAGGCGGCCTTGCTCCGATTGGCGGATACATTGTCGGTAAAAAGGAATGTGTGGAAAATGCGGCATATCGCCTGACTTCCCCTGGACTCGGAAAAGAAGTAGGAGCTTCGCTTGGTGTGATCCAGTCCTTTTATCAGGGCCTCTTTCTTGCACCGACCGTTGTAAGCGGTGCCTTAAAGGGAGCCATTTTTGCGGCAGATATTTATGAAAAACTGGGGTATAAAGTGGTTCCGGACAGTACAGAAAGCCGCCATGACATTATTCAGGCTGTGGAATTTCAAAACCGGGATGCCATGATTGCTTTCTGTGAAGGAATTCAGGCTGCTGCACCGGTAGACAGCTATGTCACTCCGGAGCCATGGGCAATGCCTGGTTATGACTGTGACGTTATTATGGCAGCAGGTGCATTCGTACAGGGTTCTTCCATCGAACTTTCCGCAGATGGCCCGGTGAAACCGCCATATGCCGTTTATTTTCAGGGGGGTCTGACATGGTACCATGCGAAGCTTGGAATTCTCATGTCTTTACAGAAACTTTATGAACGTAACCTTGTTAATATAGATGAACTGTGCTAAAATAATATGAGTTTTCATGTGGCTTCGGAAAAGTAGAAAGGAACCTGTTTTGAGTCACATTTCAATGAAAAACCTGCCGGAATCGGAACGGCCTTACGAACGTTTTCAGATTCTTGGAGCAGAGGCGCTGTCGGATGCAGAGCTTCTTGCAATTATATTAAAGACAGGAACAAAGGATTATACGGCTTTGGATCTTGCGCGTGATCTTTTGTCGGAGTGTCAGGGAAATCTTTTGAATCTGTATGAAATCGGATATGAACAGCTTTTAGAACGCAGGGGCATTGGCCCGGTCAAGGCAACACAGCTGAAAGCAATTGCGGAGCTTTCCAAGCGCATTGCCAGAACCGGACGCGGATATCATTTATCCATGAACTGTCCGTCTTCCATCGCCGATTATTATATGGAAGAACTCCGGCACCGCAGGGAAGAGGCCTTTATGGCAGCTTTCTTTGATTCCAAATGCAAATTTTTAGGAGACAGTGTGATCGCAACCGGGAGCATCAGTTATGCATATGTTTCTCCCATGGAACTGTTTCGCAAAGCACTGCTTCGAAATGCTGTTATGATCGTTATCCTGCACAATCATCCGAGTGGAGACCCAACTCCAAGCACAGAAGACAAAAAGCTTACCGAACAGATTCGGGCAGGCGCCTCGGTGTTGGGATTAACCCTTGCTGATCATATCGTAATCGGAGATCAGCAGTATTTCAGTTTTCGCGAAAATAAATTGTTATAACACAAGAAAAGGGAGAAGACAATGAGTAACAATATTTATGGTATTGACTTCGGTACATGTAATTTTAAAGTATTCAGTAAATCCAGTGGAAAAGTGATATCTGAAAAAAACACCATTGCCATTATCAACAAAACGCAGATTTATGCGTATGGTGATGATGCCTATGCAATGTATGAAAAAGCACCGGAAAGCATCAACGTTACGTTTCCGGTTTCTACGGGAGTGATCGCAGATTACAATTTTCTGCAGACCATGATTTTTGATTATATTGAGAAAAAATTAAAAGGAAGAGTAAAGAATGCAGAATTTCTTGTCGCAGTACCGACAGACATTACCGATGTAGAAAAACGTGCATTCTTTGAACTTTTTTATAAAAGCAAATTTCGTCCGAAAAACGTTATGCTCTGTGAAAAACCACTTGCAGATGCCGTTGGACTTGGAATTGATGTAAATCAGCCTACCGGAGTCATGGTTGTGGATATGGGAGCAGACACGATCGAAATTTCTGTGATTTCTCTCGGAGGACTTGTACTCAGTGATCTGATGCATTTCGGGTCCAATCGTCTCGATGAGTCTATCATCAGCTATATCCGCAGGGAATTTAACCTTGTGATCGGAAAGAAAACCGCCAAAGCATTAAAAGAAGAGCTTGGAAGCGGACTTCCGGGAAGACAGGAAACGATGACCGTTGTTGGTCTGGATGTCGTAAGCGGTCTTCCGGTGGAACGTGAAATTACCGCAGAGGTTGTCTATGAAGCAATCAAAGCAAATCTTGAATCGATCTGTTCGTCTATCAAACTGATTCTGGAGAAAACACCACCGGAACTTGCCAGGGATATTATCTATGCAGGTATTTATATCACAGGCGGCGGATCAAAAATCAAAGATCTTGACCAGTTGTTTACACAGATTACAAATATTAAAGTAAATACCTGTGAGAATCCGGAAGAGAGCGCAGTCCGCGGTCTTTCAAAGATTGCTACGGACTCCAAATATAAACGGATTCCATTCAGCATGAAAAATACTACGTTAAAGTAAGAAACAAGGATTCGAGGATTTTATGAAAAAATTTCGCAGTTTTCGCAATAAGAAAAAGCATCTTTCAAGTAAATATATTTTGCTGATCCTTACCGGCGTGTGTATTGTTGCTCTGTTTACGAGTCTGGTATTTAATCTTTCCGGAGGTCCTTTAAATTCAGTTGCCGGATATGTATTTGTTCCGATGCAGAAGGGAATCAACAATGCCGGTTCCTGGATTTCAGGAAAAGCAAATGACTTTCAAACACTTGGAGAAGTTTTAAAAGAAAACAAAAAGCTTCAAAATCAGGTAGACGATCTGACCAATCAGTTAAACGTCACAAAGCTCGAACAATACGAACTGGACAATTACCGGGAACTTCTGGATCTGGATGATAAATATTCCGGATATCAGAAGGTCGCAGCAAATGTGATCGCCATGGACGGAACCAACTGGTTTTCAAGTTTTACGATTGACAAAGGTTCCAAAGAAGGCATCAAAAAAGGCATGAACGTCATTGCCGGAAGCGGTCTGGTCGGAATCGTCACAGACGTCGGTCCGAATTTTGCCAAGGTGCGAAGCATCATCGATGATTCCAGTAATGTAAGTTCCATGGTTCTGACCACAAAAGATAATTTCAATGTCGGTGGCAGCTTAAAGTCCATGAATCAGGATAAAGTGTTACCATTTACAGAACTCCGGGATGAAGATGATAAGGTAAAGGTCGGCGATCCGGTCGTGACTTCTTATGTGTCGGATCAGTATCAGGAAGGAATTCTGATTGGATACATTGCCTCCATTGAAAAAAATGCAAATAACCTGACAAAATCGGGAACCATTACGCCGGTCGTTGATTTTCAGCATCTGCGGGAGGTGCTTGTCATTACGACACTCAAAGACACCGGAGAAAAGGAACTGTCTTCCCAGAAGGCATCCGATACTCAGACAGAAACACAGGACAATACCGAAACACAAAAATCACAGGAGTAGGAAATGCGTAGAAAAATTGTGCTTTTTATTATTATAGCAATCTGTTTTCTCTTACAGACAACCGTTTTTCGAGCTTTGACATTTGCCAATATCGGTCCGAATCTGCTGATTATTGTGGTGTCTTCTTTTGGACTCATGCGTGGGAAAAAAGAAGGGCTGTGGGTTGGATTCTTTTGTGGATTGCTTATCGACATATTTTTTGGGTTTTATCTCGGAGGATATGCTTTACTTTATATGTACATCGGTTACATCAACGGATTGTTCAAAAAAAGATTTTACCCGGATGATATTAAGCTTCCGATGATTCTGATCGGCTCGAGTGATATCGTAAATAACCTGATGATCTATATCGTTATGTTTTTTATGCGCAGCCGGTTTTCTTTCTGGTATTATTTTACATCCATCATACTACCGGAATTTGTTTATACCATGGTGATAACCATCTTTTTGTATTTTATTCTTCTCAAGATTAATCAGAAACTTGAGGAACACGAGAAAAGGAGAGCTATAAAATTTGAGTTATGATATCAAAGATTTTCTGAAGAAATTTTTCAGTTCGCGCCTTTTTGTGCTTGCTGCGGTATTTATCGTATTTTTCGGAATTATCCTTGCAAGAATCTTTACCCTTCAGGTCGTCAACGGAAAGTCTTATCAGGAAAACTTTTCTTTAAAGATTCAGATGAAGCAGCCGATCAATGCGGCACGTGGAAATATATATGACAAAAACGGAAAGCTTCTGGCTTACAATGAACTTGCATATTCCATTTCCATCAATGACAGTACAACCTATTCAAGCACAAAAGAAAAAAACAAGGCTGTCAATGCAGAACTTGCAGAGATTCTTACGGTTTTAAAGAATAACGGTGAAACGCTGAATAATGATTTCAAAATTGACCGGAAAAAAGACGGTACATACAGCTTTAATGTATCCGGTTCCTCGCTGAACCGTTTTCGCGCAGATGTTTTCGGAAAAAGTTCTGCCGATGATCTCGAATACGACAAAGATACCGGAATCGATGAGGCAAATGCAACCGCAGAACAGATTATGGAATATCTGATGGGAAAAGATAACTTTGGCATCAGTTCGAAATACGATGGGGATCTGGCATACCGTATCGTCGTTGTCCGTTATGCCATGCTTGGAAACCGCTTCGCAAGATACAAAGAAGTAAAAATCGCAACCGATGTTTCGGACAAGACCGTTGCTTACGTGAATGAGCATATGGACACACTGAGCGGAATTTCGGTCAATGAAGATATGATCCGGAAATACAACTACAGTGAATATTTTTCATCGATCATCGGATACACCGGACCGATTTCAGAATCGGAGTATACGGCACTGCACAAAAAGAATAAAGATTATACCCAGAATGACACCGTCGGAAAAGCCGGGATGGAGCAGTATTACGAGACCTATCTGCGTGGAAAAAACGGAGAGCAGAAATTTTATATTGATAATGTAGGAAGAATTTCCGAAATTATCAGCAGCACCGATTCCGTAGCCGGAGATGACCTGTATCTGAGTATCGACGCAGATCTGCAGAAAGCTACCTATCTGGCATTGCAGAATGAGATTGCGGCGATTGTGTATTCCAATATCAAATCGGGCGAAATTCCGATCAACGATGTGTATACAGCCCTGATTGGCAACAGCGTCATCAACACAGAACACTTTTCAAAAGCGAAAGCCTCTGACACCGAAAAAAATGTGTTAAGTGTTTTTAAATCCCGGCAGAAGACAACGCTTGGAAAAATAAAACAGGAACTGACCAGTTCACCGGAAGCGTTGAATACAATGTCCGATGAAGTGCTGGATGAATTTACTTACATTATTTCCATGTTAAAAGACGATCAGGTACTCTTAAAAAATGAGATAGATACCAGTGATTCTGTTTACCAGAAATGGAAAAATCAGAAAATCAGCCCGAAAGAGTATTTAAGTTACTGTATCACACAGCACTGGATCGATATCAGCCAGCTGAATGTCGATGAAAAATATGCGGACTCAACAGAAGTATATGATGCATTATGCAAGTATATTCTAAAGAACATTAAGACAGATACGGAATTTTCCAAAATTATATACCAGTATATGATTACACGTGGCGAAATCTCCCCGCGTCAGCTCTGTCTGATTCTGTTCGATCAGGGAGTATTGGATTATGATGATGCAACAGTAAACAAATTGAAAAACGGATCGTTGTCTCCACGGGATTTTCTCATGAAAAAGATTTACAACATTGAGATTACGCCTGCACAGCTTGCACTTGAACCATGTATCGGTTCCTGTGTGGTGACGGATGAAAAAACAGGGGAAATTCGTGCCATGGTAAGTTATCCCGGTTATGACAGCAACAAACTTGCCAATGGTGTGGATTCGGAATATTTTGCATCTCTGCAGCATGATAAATCTTCTCCGCTGCTCAATTATGCGACGCAGCAGAAGACCGCACCCGGTTCCACCTTTAAGCTGGTTTCCGCAACAGCCGGTCTGGCAGAAAACGTGATTACGACATCCGACCAAATCCGGTGTACCGGAATTTATAATGACATCAGTAACAAACCAAAATGCTGGATTTATCCGGGCAGTCACGGACTTGACAATGTTTCCGAGGCAATTCGGGATTCCTGTAACGTCTTTTTCTATACGGTCGGCAACCGGCTGGCACAGAAAAAAACAGGATCTTATAATGATGCCAACGGTATTGATCTGATTCAGAAATATGCACATATCTATGGCCTGGATCAAAAAACAGGACTGGAGATTTCGGAAAGCAAATCATCTGTTGCGACAAAATATCCGGTTATGGCTGCCATTGGACAGAGTGATAACAACTATACCACCGTTGCATTGTCCCGCTATGTAACAGCCGTGGCCTCCGGCAAAAAATATAATTATCAGCTGATGAATAAAATCGTGGATGCAGATGGAAAGACGGTCAAAAAATATAAGGCCGACTATGAAGATATTTCGGACACCTTAACAAGCAGCCAGTGGGATGCCATTCATTCCGGTATGCGCGAAGTGGTTTCCACCATGGACCGCTTCCAGGGATTTGATATTCCGGTTGCCGGAAAAACCGGTACGGCACAGCAGACCGGACATGCCAATCATGGTCTGTTTGTTGGTTATGCGCCATATGATGATCCGGAAATTACCATCGCAGTACGAATTGCCAACGGTTACAGTTCGCATAATGCGGCAACTGCGGCAAGAAATGTAATTTCATATTACTATAAAGAAACATCGATGAAAGATATCAAGGAAATGAAAGCAGCCGGTGTCAACGGTAACATAAGAAACTCTGTTGCCGATTAGTCACATAGATTACACTTTAAACTAACAGGAGGTTTATTTCATGGGTGAAGCAATTGTTTTCACTTCAGGAAAAGGCGGTGTTGGCAAGACTACAACAATTGCCAACATTGGCGCAGGACTTTCACGGTTAGATAAAAAAGTCATCATGCTTGATACAGACATGGGACTTCGGAATTTGGATGTTGTAATGGGAATGGAAGATCAGATCCAGTATAATCTGATCGACCTTCTCGAAAACAAATGCCGGTTAAAACAGGCATTGATCCGGGACAAGCGTTATCCGAATCTGTTTATGATTCCCGCAGCTCTCCGCTGCAGAAAGATTATGGATTATGAGAGTAAGCTGTATACGCTGATTTCCCATTTAAAACAGGAATTTGATTTCTGTCTGATTGACTGTCCGGCAGGAATCGAAGACGGGTTTCACTTTGCCGTATCTGCAGCAGATCGTGCAGTAGTTGTTACATCTCCGCATATTTCTGCTGTGCGGGATGCAGGAAGAGTCATCTGTCTGCTGGACGGTATGCGGCTTTCACAGATTGATCTGCTGATCAATGCCTACAATGCCCGTATGGTGCGAAAACACGATATGCTTTCGCAAAAAGATGTAGAAGATATTTTAGGACTTTCGGCAATCGGTGTAATTCCTGCCGATGAAAGAATTGTTGTAAGCCAGAATAAGGGAATACCTGTACTTTCCATGCACACAAAGGCCACCCGTGCATTTATGACCGCCGCAAGAGCATTCGCAAATCCACGTGTGATTCCGGTGGATCTGAATAAAGAAGATCCCTGCATCCGGCAGGGAAAAATATATCTGGGCGGAAAGGAATGTGAGTATGAAGGTTAATCGTTTTTCCCACAGACAGGACGGTTCCGGACCAATTGCCCGTGAACGTCTGAAATTAATGGCAGAATCCGCACCGTTTGAACATTCACCTGCTGCAGCAAGGCGAATGAAAAAGGAAATTTCAGATATTATTTCACGGTATTTTGAATTTTCTCCGGATGACTATGAGATAAGAGTTGTTTTGAAACAAAACAGGAAAAGAGCTTAAGATGTTAAAACAATACAAACTTAGAAATTATCATTTTCAATTGGTGATCAGCATACTGGTTTTAAATATCATCGGTATCCTGATCATTGGAAGTGCCAAACATTCTGTACAGAAAATGCAGATCTTAGGATGTATCATCGGTATGGTGGCGATGGTCATTGTATCCTTGATGGATTATTCCTTTATTCTGAGATTTACCTGGTTGTATTATATCGGAATCATTGTCCTGCTTGGTCTGGTTATGACAGGTATTGGTGACAGTGCCGGTGGAGCACAGCGCTGGATTGATTTTGGAGGTTTTCGTTTTCAGCCTTCCGAGCTGGCAAAAATCGTGCTGATTTTATTTTTCGCACGCTTTTTTTCCAAACATGCAGAGAACCTGAACACGGTAAAAACCATAGGTCTTTCTTTTGTCCTGATCGGAATTCCTCTGCTTTTGATTGTAAAGCAGCCGGATACTTCAACTTCCATCGCAATTGCATTAATTTTTATTAGCCTCTTGTTTATTGCCGGATTAAGTTATAAAATAGTATTAACCGTTTTGGGAATCTGTATTCCGACAGGATTGATAGGAATTACCGTTATACTTCGTATGGCACAATCCTCGGGAGATTACCGTTTCGGTCGAATTATGGCATGGTTATATCCACAGGACCCCAGATGGTCGGATATCGCAGCACAGCAGCAAAATTCGATTATGGCAATTGGATCAGGCCAATTATGGGGGAAAGGCCTGAACAATTCTGCGGCCACATCCATGAAAAATGCGAATTATATCATTGAGCCACAGACAGATTTCATCTTCGCTGTTGCCGGTGAGGAACTCGGTTTTATAGGTACCATGGTAATTGTCCTTTTATTGCTGTTTATTGTGATAGAATGTATTCTGATCGCACGGAAGGCAAAGGATCTCGCAGGAAGACTGATCTGTTGCGGCATGGCTGCACTGATTGGATTTCAGAGTATTTTTAATATTTTTGTTGCCACCGGTCTGATGCCGAATACAGGAATTCCGCTTCCATTTGTAAGTTACGGATTGACTTCTTTGCTTTCTTTGTATTTGGGAATGGGGTTTGTATTAAATGTTGGATTACAGCCGAAAAAATATTAGGGGGAATTGTTTAATGAATATTGGACTTGTAGCACATGACTCAAAAAAGAAATTAATGCAGAATTTCTGTATTGCATATCGTGGAATTCTGGCAAAAAACCAGTTGTTTGCAACCGGAACAACCGGACGTCTGATCGAGGAGGTTGCCAACCTCCAGATACATAAATATCTCGCAGGACATCTGGGAGGTTCCCAGCAGCTTGGTGCACAGATCGAGCACAATGAAATTGATCTCGTAATCTTTCTGCGTGATCCTCTGAAACCAAAGTCACATGAGCCGGATGTCAACAGCATTGTGCGGCTTTGTGATGAGCACAATATCCCGCTTGCAACCAATCTTGCCACAGCGGAGCTTTTGATTAAATCTTTGGATAGAGGAGACCTTGACTGGCGTGAAATGTACAAATAGAACTCATCATTTAAAAATAAAACTGCTATGTATTTCTTGCATAGCAGCTCTTTTTATGAACGGATGCGGAACCGGTAAGACCGCGGATATCCAGAATCCATACTCCCTGACGGGAGATAATTCTTCCGTCAGCAGCCAGTTTTTTGCAAGAAATCTGTGTGTGACAGACGATATTAATTTTGGCACGGATCAGGTGCATGCAGATTATGCCGAAGGAGCTGGTGTTTTTGATCTGACAACCAAAGAAGTACTGTACAGCCAGAACCTTTTCGAAAAACTGTATCCGGCAAGTACCACAAAAATTCTGACAGCCTATATCATTATCCGTAACTGTGATCTGGATGATAAAGTAACCGTCAGTGCGGATGCCATTGCAAATATGGCGGATTCTTCCAAATGCGGACTTGCTGCCGGAGATGTACTTACTGTCCGGGATTTACTGTACGGACTGCTACTTGTCAGTGGAAATGATGCGGCAAATGTTCTTGCCGAATATTATTCCGGGTCAATTGACAAATTTGCAGAAGAAATGAATCGCGAAGCAAAAGCCCTGGGAGCAACACAGAGCCATTTTGTCAATGCAAACGGTCTGCCGGATGATGATCACTACACAACCGTTTACGATATGTACCTGATCTTTCAGGAAGCAATCCAGACACAGGATTTTATTGACATTATCCATACCAAAAGTTATGATGCTGCTTATCAGAATGCATCCGGTAATACCGTGACACAGACATGGGAAAGTACAAACCGGTATTTAAACGGTCAGACAACCGAACCGGAAGATATTACCGTAATCGGTGGAAAAACCGGTACCACAAACGCAGCGGGATACTGTCTTGTTTTGTATTCAAAGAATAAAAAAGGTGATGATATTGTCAGTATCGTTTACAAGGGAAAAACACGTTCTGATATGTATACGCTGATGAATCAGATTCTTTCCACGTTTGCGAATTAATGATTGTATTTCCTGTGCAAATATACTATAATTATGGTTATAAAGAACCGTTTTTTGTGACTTTTTATATTTGCAGGAGGAAGTGCCATGATTGAAATCATTTGTGGGGAAAAGGGAAAAGGAAAGACCAAGGAACTTTTAGAAAAAGTCAATCACACCGTCAGTACCGTTACCGGGAGTGTTGTTTATCTTGACAAAAGCCAGAAACATATGTATGAGTTAAACAATAAAGTCCGTCTGATCAATGTAGTGGATTATCCAATTACAAACTGTGATGAATTTTTAGGGTTTATCTGTGGGATTGTATCCCAGGATCACGATCTGGAAGAAATGTATCTGGACAGTTTTCTTACCATTGCATTCATTGAATCCGATCAGGACATGGTAAGGGCGATTGAAAAACTGGATATTATCAGCGAAAAATACAAAGTCCGTTTTATTTTAAGTATTTCTAAAAACAAAGCGGATCTGCTGGAATATGCACAGGCGAAAGTAACGGTTTCGCTCTAAGAGATCCCGGTTTACGGAAGATGGGAGTGCTTCTTATTGAGAACACTCCCATCTTTTTTGTGTCTAATCCTCCAGAGAGGAACGGATTCTTCCATAAAAACTGATCAGATATAATCCGCTGAGTCCTACCAGCGCATATATGACACGCGTCAGCCAGGTCCCGTTTCCAAAGATAAAGGAAACCAGATTAAACTGGAAAAATCCAATCAGTCCCCAAACAATACATCCAATTACCGCTAATGTCAAAAGGCAGTTATCAAGCCATTTCATTTTTCTTACCTCCATTTTTTATCCATAGTATGGAACAAAAAATTAAAATTATACACATTTCTTCTGATGATTGTATTTGCAGTTTGAAAATGGTAAGATAGAAGTATCAATCAGAGAGGTGGACTTTTTTGGCACGCAAACAGAATGTTGTACGAATGCATCATGGTCTGAATTTAAATATCGGAATCGTGATTTTTGTAATTATAATTATCTATGTCATCTTTAACCTTATATCGTATCTGACTTCCAGCCCGGTTGCTGAATACGAAGTGGGGCAGGGAACCATTGCAACAAACCATGTTTATCACGGACTGATTCTGCGCGATGAGACGGTTGTCTATGCAGGACAAAGCGGTTATATCAATTACTATCTGAAAAACGGGGCAAAAGCCTCTGTCAATGACGTAGTCTATTCCATTGACACCAGCGGGGAACTTTCCCGACAGATTTCAGATGCCGCATCCACTGGCGACACCCTTGACCCCGAAACACTGAAAGAAGTTTCCTCCGAACTGGATGTTTTCCGGAATTCTTATGACTCCAACACGTTTTCTTCGGTTTATACATTCAAAAACGAACTCAATGCACAGCTGACACAGACCCTCAGTATGAATGCCCTCAGTTCTTTAAATGAAGATGTGAAAGCCGCTGTAGAAAACAATACGTTTTACAAAAAGAAGTCAGAAAAACCCGGAATTATCGTATATTACACGGACGGCTATGAAAGTGTCACCACAGACAACTTTACTGCCGATCAGTTTAACATGGCAGATTACAAAAGAAATTCTCTGGATGATCAGGAACAGGTCACGGCAAATACCCCTGCCTACAAACGGATTGACAGTGAAAAATGGAATATTCTGTTGCCGGTATCAGAGGATATGGCAAAACAGCTAAAAGATAATGAGTATATTAAAATCCGTTTCTGCAAGGATGATTTTACACTGACAGTTCCTTATTCCCTGACCAAAAAAGACGGAAGTTATTATGTAAACCTGAGTTTAAAAACGGCAATGATCCGTTATGTAAATGATCGTTTCGTCGATGTGGAACTTGTCGTATCTGAAAAAACCGGTCTGAAAATTCCGAATTCGGCCATTACAAAAAAACAGTTTTATACGGTTCCAAAAGAGTATTTTACACAGGGAGGCGATTCATCCGATCCCGGACTTATGATAGAAAACCATGCTGGAGATACCGGTTCGGTAACACTGGTTCAGCCAACGATATACTACGAAACGGATGATTTTTACTATATTGATGATGAAACCGTTTCTGCCGGCGATGTTGTGGTAAAAAACAATTCTTCCGGGACGTATACCATCGGCAGTGATGTGGACAAGCTCACCGGTGTTTATAATATCAACAAAGGATATGCCGTATTTAAACAAATTGATATTCTTGCACAAAACAATAAATATACCATCGTTGATACAGGCACTTCCTACGGAGTCGCCCTGTATGATCATATTGCTTTAGACGGCAGTAAAATAAAAGAAAACCAGCTGGTTGTAAAATAAAAGGAGTGTATACATGATGGATTTACAGGAAAACCTGCAACAGGTAGAAGCAAATATATGCAAGGCATGCGAAAACGCAGGAAGAAAACGCAGTGATGTGACATTGATCGCCGTCAGCAAAACCAAGCCAATCGAAATGCTTCAGACCGTATATGATCTGGGGGCACGTGATTTTGGAGAGAATAAAGTTCAGGAAATGTGTGAGAAAATGGAAGTTCTTCCTAAAAATATCCGCTGGCATATGATCGGACATCTGCAGACGAACAAAGTGAAATATATCGTTGGAAAGACAGAACTCATCCATTCGGTGGACAGTCTGCATCTGGCAAAAGAAATTGAAAAACAGGCTGCAAAACAAAATGTAACCGTCTCTATTCTGGTTGAGGTCAATATTGCAGAAGAGGAGAGTAAATTTGGTATTCATAAGGAAGAAACCATTTCCCTTATCCGCCAGATTGCCGCTTTGCCGCATATCCAAATCCTTGGGCTGATGACGATTGCACCATTCGTGGAAAATCCGGAAGACAACCGCACTTACTTCCGGCAGATTCGCCAATTATCTGTTGACATTGACGCACAAAACATAGATAATGTACGTATGGATATTTTGTCCATGGGAATGACCGGAGATTATATGGTTGCAATTGAAGAAGGTGCAACCATGGTTCGCGTTGGAACCGGAATTTTCGGCGAAAGACATTATCAAAAATAAGGTGGTAAAAAATGAGTATTATTGATAAATTTCTCGATGTCATGCGTTTAAATGATGATGATTACGAATTTGATAACGAAGATTACGATTACGATGAAGAAGAGGATTATGAGGTAAAAGAAAAAAAACCTTCCCGCAGAGAACGCAAAAAAGAAGAGGAACAGCAGCAGACCGCAACAACTTTTGATATTTCCGAAAAGCAGAGGCAGAAGCAGCAGAATAAAATTACACCAATCAACCGAAACCGCCGACAGGGACAACCGGGAATGGAAGTATGTGTGATCAAGCCAACTACCATTGAAGATGAGATTGAAATAACAGAAACCTTATTAAATGGACGTACCGTTGTAATCAACATGGAAGGACTCAGTGTAGATATTGCACAGCGGATCATCGATTTTACTTCCGGTGCTACCTTTGCCATGCATGGAAATCTACAGAAGATCTCCAATTACATCTTCCTTGCAACTCCAAATGGGGTTGACATTTCCGGAGATATTCAGGGACTTATGGAATCTTTTGATTTACCAGGATTAAATTAATGATATGAACGAACAGGAATTATGCCGGAAGCGTCTTCTGGATCTTTCCAGACAGGCGGACCGGAAAGGAATTGTATTATTCAGTGATTTTTTAAATTTAAATGAACAGAATATTTTTCATAGTCTGCAGAAGGAACTGTATACTACAGCAGAACTATCCGGTGGCTATGAGCAGGCAGAGCGTCAGATGGTTGCATTTATCCCTGATGCTCTTTGTTATGAATGGTCTTATCCGTTTGTTTGTATCCATGCGGTTCCCCAGTATCCAAAATATGCGGAAAAACTTACGCATCGCGATGTACTGGGGGCACTGATGCACCTTGGGCTGGACCGGAGTAAAATCGGGGATATTGTTCTGCTGGAAAATGACATTTATATCTTTTGTTCAGAGACCATCTCAGATTTTATTATGGATCAGTTTACGCAGATCCGCCATACCATGATCCGGAGTTCGATTATCGAAGATGTCAGTACCCTTAAAGTTCATCCCGTTTTTGAGGAACACGATGATATGGTTGCTTCTAACCGCATTGATGCCATTATTGCGCGGGCATATCATTTATCTCGGTCGGAAGCTGCCGCATATCTTACCGCTGAGAAAGTTTTCATTAATGGACGCTGCATTACAAACTGCAATCAATCCTGTGACAACGGAGATATTGTTTCGGTTCGCCAAAAAGGGCGTTTTGTTTTTGAAACCGACCAGTCTCTCAGCAAAAAAGGAAAACTTCGCGTCCGGTTTATGATTTATAAGTAAGGAGAGAACAATGAATCAGAGAAAGACAAAAAAATATATGGGATACAGCGGTCTGCTTGTTATTCTTTTAATTGCCATCGACCAGTTTACCAAATGGCTTGCCTATACCCATCTGTACCAGAAACCGGATGTGTCTGTGATTGATGGGGTATTCCAGTTAAAATATCTCGAGAATGACAGTGCTGCATTTAGTCTGGATCCGGTTTCTATTCTGCACCGGATTTTTCATTTTACTTATTTTGACAGCCATCCGGAAGCTTTTTTGATGGCAAAAATGATCTTTTTTGCCGTACTGACCATCGTTGTGCTTGTTTTACTGGCTATTGTGTATCAGCGAATTCCATTGAACCGCCGTTTTCTTCCGCTGAATATTATTTCAGTCGGAATCTTTGCAGGGGCGGCAGGAAACCTGATTGACCGTGTAATACATCACTATGTCATTGATTTCTTTTATTTCAGCCTGATCAATTTTCCGATTTTTAATGTCGCAGATATTTATGTAACACTTTCTGCAGTCGCATTGATCATTGCTGTGCTTTTTTATTACAAGGAAGAAGATTTTTCTTTGATTTTCACTGGAAAACTGTAAGATGAAAAGGAGTCCTAAAACCGTGCAGGAAGAATCATTTGAAGTACAGTACACACAGGAAGGGGAGCGTCTGGATAAAGTTCTTTCCGAAATTTATCCGGATTTCTCCCGTTCTTTTTTTCAAAAACTTATCAAAAACAAACAAATTCAGGTAAACGGGGCAGTTCAAAAGGCCAGTTATCCGGTACATACAGAAGATCTCATACGTGTCACCATTCCGGATGCTGTCGAAACGACCATTGAACCGGAAAACATTCCGTTGGACATTCTGTATGAAGACGATGATGTTCTAATTGTGAACAAACCCAAAGGGATGGTTGTACATCCATCGGCAGGACATTATTCTGGAACACTGGTAAATGCTATCATGTATCACTGCAAAGATTCATTAAGCGGCATCAACGGACAGATACGTCCGGGAATTGTTCATCGTATTGATATGGATACAACCGGTTCCCTGATTGTATGCAAAAATGATGAAAGTCACGTAAACATTGCAGAGCAGATCAAAGAACATACCGTCAACCGCATCTACGTTGGCATTGTCTGCGGAAATGTAACAGAAGATGAGGGAACCATCGAAGGCGCGATTGGAAGGCATCCGGTTGACCGCAAAAAAATGGCTGTCAATGAGAAAAACGGAAAACCGGCAATTACTCATTATAAAGTTCTTGAACGTTTTGGAAATTATACTTATATGCAGTTTCAACTGGAAACCGGACGAACTCACCAGATCCGTGTACACATGGCAAGCATCGGGCATCCGTTACTCGGAGATACTCTGTATTCCAGTGGCAGATCACCGTTCAAACATTTGCAGGGGCAGACGCTCCACGCAAAAACAATAGGATTCGTTCATCCAAAAAGTGGAGAATATATGGAATTTTCTGCTCCTTTGCCGGAATATTTTGATAATTTGCTAAAATTGTTGAAATCCAGGTCCTAAATGTTGTATAATATGTATATACTTTAAGAGATTACTTAAAGAATTTATGACATCGGAGGTAATGGGTATGGGCAATTATATTTATACAATCGGAAGAGAACTTGGAAGTGGTGGATACACCGTTGCAAAACTTTTAGCAGAACGTCTTGGAATCAAGTTATATGATAAAGAACTTTTGGCACAGGCAGCAAAAGATTCTGGTTTTTGCGAAGAAATTTTCGAAAATCATGATGAACGTCCAACCAACAGTTTTCTGTATTCCTTAGTAATGGATACATATACCGGCGGAAATTATTCTGCAGCACCGTTTTTGGATATGCCGCTTAATCACAAAGTATTTTTAGCACAATTTGATACCATAAAAAAGATTGCATCCGAGGAGTCCTGTGTAATTGTAGGCCGCTGTGCAGATTACGCACTGGCTTCTAATCCGGACTGTCTGAGCATCTTTGTACATGCAGATATGGACGATCGTATCAAGCGTGTCAGCAAACGTGAGGATGTCACGGAATCAAAAGCCAAAGATATGATCCAGAAAAGAGATAAGCAGCGTTCCAGCTATTATAATTATTACACCTGTAAGAAATGGGGAGACTCCAGAAGCTATGATCTGACACTTAACACAAGTAAGATCACACCGGAGGCGTGTGTCGACATTATTCTGGATTTTCGAAAGAAAATGGAACAGAAGAAATAAAGCAATTCCGCTCTGAAAAAAGGAACCGGTCTTAAGGTCCGGTTCCTTTTCTTGTATACTTTAAAAATCTATTGAAAATATTAAGAGGAATGAAATCCATGCGATTTGTAATACAACGTGTCACTGAAGCAACATGTGAAGTTGATCAAAAAATTACCGGACAGATAACAAACGGCTTTTGCGTCCTGATCGGAATTGCAGAAACCGATACCAAAAACATTGCCGATAAAATGATTCGAAAACTCCTTGGGATGCGCATCTTCGGTGATGAAAACGGAAAAACAAACCTGTCTTTACATGATATCGAAGGCTCCCTGTTATTAATATCACAGTTTACATTATATGCGGACTGCCGGAAGGGAAACCGTCCATCTTTTATCAAAGCCGGAAATCCGGAACTTGCAAACAATCTCTACGAATATATTATTGCAAAATGCAAAGAAGAAATTCCGGATGTACAAACCGGAATCTTTGGTGCAGATATGAAAATTTCTCTGGTAAACGACGGGCCTTTTACCATATTGCTGGATTCTGAAGATCTTGCATAATGGCTTGCCAAGGCATACGCGGAGTGATATTATAATTTTATCAGGAGAACTATTCGTTAAACTTAGGTTTTGCGAATAGTTGCATGGGTGCCACTATTGCCGTTTCCGCGAACGCCTTGGCGTGCCTTTTGCATATTCAATTAATTTAGCACAAGTAAAGGAACCATTATATGAAACTACAACAATTATACAGTTATGTCCGTCAGGCAATCGATGATTACCAGATGATTGCAGATGGTGACCAGATTGCCGTCGGCATTTCCGGAGGAAAAGATTCTCTGACACTTTTATATGCATTATCGGGATTACGCAGATTTTACCCAAAGAAATTTGAATTGGCAGCTTTGACCGTTGATCTTGGATTTGATCATTATGATCTGTCCGAAATCCGGCAGCTTTGTAAAACGCTTGATGTCGAATATCATGTAATCAAAACCAAAATTGGCGAAATTGTTTTTGAAGAACGAAAAGAAAGTTCTCCATGCGCGCTATGTGCAAAAATGCGAAAAGGCGCATTAAATGACTATGCGAAGCAAATTGGATGCAATAAAGTTGCCTATGCGCATCACATGGACGATATCATAGAAACCATGTTTTTATCAATGTTTTATGAAGGACAGTTTTATTCGTTTGCCCCTGTCACCCATTTAGACCGCAGCGGAATCACTGTCATCCGGCCACTGATGTATGTTCCGGAAGCAAATGTCATCGGATTTCTTCATAAATATCATCTTCCCCTTGTGAAAAATCCGTGTCCGGCAGATGGGGAAACCAAACGTGAATATGTCAAACAACTTGTCCGGCAGATTAATTTAGAAAACCCCGGTGTCAAAAAACGCATTTTCCATGCAATATGCACCGGCAGAATAGAAGGGTGGAATATCAATGGAAAACAATGAAAAAGCATATTACGAAAAAGTAGATATTGATAATGAATTAAAACTGCGAAAGCAGCTTGCTGCTCTTCCACCCTACTGCAAACAGTATTTTATAGCAATCGAATCCAAAACCCAGTCACGGACAAGACTTGCCTATGCCTATGATCTTTCCTGTTTTTTCGATTATCTGCATGAAAACAACCCAATTTGCAAAAAAATGACCATTACGGAGATTCCTCTGAGCATTCTGGAAAGCCTAAAACCCATGGATCTGGAAGAATATCTGTATAATTTAAAAGTATATGAAAAGGATGGTATGGCACATACCAACGAGGAACGGGGAATCAAGCGAAAACTCTCCTCTCTCCGCTCCTTTTACAAATATCTGTACAAAAATGAATTTATACAATCGAATCCTGCATCCAAGGTAAGTACCCCGAAAATCCACGACAAAAATATTATCAGGTTAGATGCGGATGAAGTTGCCAATCTGCTTGATGAAGTCGAATCTGGCGAAAATTTAACCAAAAAGCAGCAAATGTTCCATGACCGCACAAAAGTACGTGATTTGGCTCTTCTGACGCTTATGCTTGGGACAGGAATCCGTGTCTCGGAATGTGTCGGTCTGGATCTGGATGATGTCGATTTAAAAAACAACGGAATCAAGATCCACCGGAAAGGTGGCGCAGAAGTTGTTGTATACTTCGGAGAGGAAGTCAGAAATGCCCTGTGCGGATATATGGAAGAACGAAAACTGATCACTCCGGTTTCCGGGGATGAAAACGCACTGTTTTTATCTATGCAGAAACGAAGAATCGGAGTCCGCGCAGTGGAAAATCTCGTAAAGAAATACGCAAAACTTGTCACAAACTTAAAGAATATTACCCCACATAAACTGCGAAGCACCTATGGCACCTCTCTTTACCGGGAAACAGGTGATATTTATCTGGTTGCAGATGTCCTTGGTCATAAAGATGTCAATACAACCAAAAAACATTATGCTGCCATTGAAGAGGACAGACGCCGCAGTGCCGCAAAATATGTTCATCTTCGTGAAGACTAAACGTAAAAATCTTTTTAAAAAGGTCAAAAATGAGGTAAAAAATTTTTAGAAAAAATAAAATTCTATGAAAATATAAGGAGGACAAAAAGAAATGGACTTATTATGGAAAGAACGAAAAAGAATCTGGTGCGGACTTCCGCTTACCTTCACTGTGTACAGTTATGACAACGAAAGATTCTATGTAAAAAGCGGTTTTTTAAATCAGCGGCAGGATGAAGTCCGTCTGTACCGCATTCAGGATCTGACCGTGACCAGATCATTGTCTCAGCGGATTTTCGGAATGGGAACCATTCTTGTAAATTCTTCCGACAAAACCCTTGGCGATTTTGAAATTAAAAATATCAAAAATGTCATGGATGTAAAAGAACAGCTCTCTGCGCTGGTTGAAATACAGCGAGATCAAAAACGGGTATATACAAGAGAAAATATCTCCGGGAATTCCGAAGCCGATCATGATGATTATATGTAATCAGAATGTAAAATTTCCTGTATCCATTGAAAAAGGATACAGGAAATTTTTTACCTGTGTGCCTGCATTTCCTGTTGTATTTTTTCTTCAATCCGGATTTTTACCAGATCGGCAATCTCCTGCGTTTTCATTCCCTTATACTCTTCGTAACAGATCGGTTTTAAATAATGCACATATGTTGTGATCGGCCCGATATGAAAACTGTTAAACACCTTATACGAATCAATCAATGCAATAGGAACGATCGGTGCATGTGATTTTAAAGCGATCTTAAAACTTCCTGCTTTGAAATCGCATACCTTATTTTTATTGTTAAACCGGTATCCGCCCTCTGGGAAAAGAATATACTTTTTTCCGGCAGCCACCTCTTTTGCCACCTGGTTGATAATGGTGATTCCCTGCCTCGGATTATCTTTTTCCAGGCGCTTGGCCTGCACAAGATCACAGAACTCCCGTACAAGTATCGTATGTGACTTGCGTTTGTCCATCACAAAAGAACATGGAGACTTATGGGTATACATAATACCCAGCACATCATATTTGCCCTGATGGTTCGGATACATCATGTATCCTCCCTGCTTTGGCAGGTTTTCCGCACCGGTCTCCACAGTGTTAATTTTTCCTGTCTTGTTCATCAGATAAATGGCATGCTGCACGAGCGAATAACGCTGTTCTTCCGTATAGCGCTGCGGATGATCTGCTTCTGCCCGCATTCTAGGAATCATATATGGTGCACGATGCAGATTCATAAATATAACATAAAATAATTTTAACATGGTACTTGTATCCCTTATTCGGTATTCAATCATATTTTAAAGGTTTGATATATATATTCTAGCAAATAATACGGATTTTCTGGTTCTGCGTGTCTTGAAATGACACAAATTTTCACTGATTTTTAGAGATTTTGCTGTATTCTCTCAAAATTGCTAAATTATTCTATAATTTCAAAAAGGAACTTAAATTGCCTGGGAGACATATTCTCAATCTAATTTCATTGATTGTGGTGAATCTAAAGTGTCAAGCTCCTTAAAATAATTGGCATCTTCATTGGTAGCATACATAGCTGACTTTATACGATATAAAATGTCATCAATAGACTTAATATCTGAAACCATATATTTCTCATTCAAAAGCTCAATTAACTCTTTCTTTTGATTTTCTGTTAATTTTAATGACTGCGCAAATGTTACTAGAGCAAAGTCGGCTGTTTGCTTACTAATGCTATCCTGCTGAATGGCAATTGAATCAATCTAAAGATGCGCTACCTACTGACTTGCACGCTTATTTTTACCGGAATAACCGGAAAACCCCAAACACTTTTCCGAGAATCTTACAGTCCGGAACTATGATCGGGTCCATCGCATCATTTTCCGGCTGCAGCCGGATATGCCCGTCTTCTTTGTAAAAAGTCTTGACCGTTGCGGAATCATCGACTAAAGCAACAACCATTTCCCCATTCTGTGCGGTACTGCAGCGCTCCACAATGATATTGTCCCCGTCAAAAATACCTGCATTGATCATGCTCTCGCCCTTCACCTTCAGCATAAAGGACTCTGCATTTGGCATATACTCTGCAGGAATCGGGAAATAGGCATCAATATTCTCAACGGCAAGCATCGGCTGACCGGCGGCTACCTGCCCGATCATAGGGACATTCACCACTTCACGCCGTGTCAGATTGAAGTTATCATCCACGATTTCGATTGCACGCGGCTTTGTCGGATCACGACGGATATATCCGTTTTTCTCAAGTGTCTCCAGGTGGGAATGGACGGATGATGTGGACTTTAAATGGACCGCTTCACAAATGTCACGGACTGTTGGCGGATATCCTTTGTTTAAGATTTCTTTTTTTATATATTCCAGAATTTCTCTCTGTTTATCTGAGATTTTTCCATATGCCATAATGCGTTACCTCCGGGCGTATTTCTTTATGATCTTAGTTTATCATACTACAACATAGAACGCAAACGTATATTCCGAAAATTTGTTCGTATTTTCTATTGACAAACACATGTTCGTATATTATATTTATCTCATGCAAACAAATGTTCGATTTCGGATAAAACAGGAGGAATTTATTATGAAAAGGGTATATAATGAAAAAATCTCACCTCGTGCAAATGAAAGTCTCACCCGAAGAGAACATACCGTTCAGACCCAGAAACGCGTGATTGTTCTGGTCTGTGTTCTTGTCATCTTCGCCGTTATTCTGATTGGAAACAGTATTATTACATTTGCCGGTTCCAGAGCCGAACAGCCGGTTCATAAATATTACACAAGTGTCCAATTACAAAAGGGAGATTCTTTGTGGTCTCTTGCCGATCAATATGCTGCCTCTGACCGTACCTCCCGTGCGCAGTTTATCGATGAGGTGTGCGAACTGAACGGAATCTCGGAAGATAATACACTGCACAGCGGCGAGTATCTCGTAGTTTCCTATTACTCTCCGGAAATTCGGTAGCTAATTATCTGTTCTATTAATATTTATAACCTGCTATATTATTTTGTCACAAAAAAAGAGAATAACCTTCTTCCCTTTCATATCCGTAGGAAAGAAGTTATTCTCTCGCTTTTCATTTATAATCACTCTTTATAATCAATCATGTCTGTTACACAAAATACCTGTTGGAATTACATCTCAATGATCTTTCCATCTCTCCAGATGCGTTCGAGATCATAGAACAGACGGTCTTCTTTGGAAAACAGATGCACAATGATATCCTCATAGTCCATCAGAATCCATGTCGACTTATTATTTCCTTCAATCTGCTTTGCATGCAGCCCTGCTTTGTATAATGCTTCATCTACAGCATCCTGCATTGCAGTCAGCTGATTCTGGTTGTTTCCGTTTGCAATAATAAAATAATCGGCGATAGAGGAAACTCCTGTAATATCAATAACGGTTACATCCTCTGCCTTTTTATCTCTGAGCGCTTCTACGGCGGTCTTTACGATTTCTAATGTTTCCATGGCTGATCCTTTCCATACGGTTCATAAAATTGATAGGTTAACTGGGTCGTTGGGTCTACACTGCCTTTTCTCCCGCTTAAATAATGCAGCGTATCATATAAGATTTCTGCCATACACTGATTCAGATCCGAAAAGGCAATCTGTCTTATGATCGAAAGATGGGGAGCTTCACATCTTAAAGGTTCAATATAATCGGCAATGTAGATAATCTTATCCAATGTATTCATATCCGGCTCTCCGGTTGTATGCACCTTGATGGCATGAAGGATCTGCGGGTCCTTTACTCCATATGCTTCCTCTGCCAAAACCATACCTGCTTTTGCATGGAGAAGTCCTGGATTTTCACGCTCTACTTTAGAAATCAGGATATCGTTTTTTTCACAGAGAGAAATCTTTTTCTCTGTCGGGAGGCATTTGGCGCAATCATGCAGAAGTCCTGCGATCATCGCCTTCTCATAATCATATCCATATGCCATGGCAAGGCTTCCTGCCGTATACATGACCCCAAGCGTATGCTCATAGCGGTTTTTATCCAGTTCTTTTTTCAATCTCTTTTGTATTTCTTCTCGTTCCATACGTTTTGCTCCACTTCTTTACGATTGATACAGATGATGCCTGCGAATATACGCAGATACTTCTTCCGGAAACGCATGTTCCGGATGTTCTCCCCTCATCAGTGCCTGACGGATCTTTGTGGAAGACATCAAAAAACGTTCACAGGGAACGATCCGGATATCACAGGGAAATTGTTCCTGCAACAAACGGATCTTCTTCTCTAGTGCAGCGATGGTAAAAAGATCCCTCGGGATCACCAGAATGGTAGCCAGTTTGGCAATTCGTTCCGGTTGTTTCCATTGTTCAAAATAGTCCAGAGAATCTCCACCCATAATAAAGAAGAAACGATGCATCGGAAACTGCTCCGACAATTTCTCCATGGTGCGGTATGTGTAGCTTCTCTCGGCACTGTCAAGCTCCAACCGGCTGACCGTCATCCAGGGATACAGCTGTGCGGCCAGTTTACACATTTGAAACCGGTCTTTGGCATCGGTCATCCCATGCTCATCCTTATTTGGAGAGTGTCCGGCGGGAATAAGCCATACCTGATCCAGTGCATAAGATTCGTATGCACATTTTGCCATATGAAGATGTCCGTTATGAATGGGATCAAAAGACCCTCCTAATATTCCGATATTCATGTGTCTTATTCCGGAAGTTTAATCTTTGGATTCTTCTTTGCCTTGCGGTAAAAGATCATTTTCTTTCCGATTACTTTTACGACATTGGAATGTGTACGCTCTGCAATGACAGAAGCGATCTCCTTCGGATCATCAATACAGTTTTTCAATACAGAGACTTTAATCAGTTCTCTCTTTTCCAATGCGGCATCAAGTGCTTCAATGATCTCCGGTGTCAGAGATGCTTTTCCAATCTGAAAGATCGGATCTATATTGTTGGCAAGGCTTCCCAGATAGGCGCGCTGTCTGCTGTTCATAGCGTTTCCTCCTGTTACTTATAATAATCAAATTCGTTATAATACATACGGACAGTATCTCCATCCTGTATGCCCTGTTCTTCCAGTTCCTTTAAGATGCCCTGTTCCCGAAGGAATTTCTGGAAGAATAAAAATCCTTTTTCGGAATCCATGTTTGTATATCCAAGCATTTTTTCAATCTTTGGACCCTCTACAACAAAGGCACCGTCTTCTGCACGGGTAATTGTATATGGTTCATCCTTAAAGAAGCCAAGTGCCGGATCAAATTCCTGCTCATAGACAACGGCTTCCTTCGGACATTTTGCCAGAAGTTCACGTACATGAAACAGTAATTCCCGAACACCCTGACCGCTCACCGCAGAAATCGGATACACTTTAATGCCTTCTTTTTCCTCAAATTCTGCACGAAGCGCAGAAATAATTTCGTTTTCATTGCCATAAATTGCATCAATCTTGTTTGCTGCAATTACCTGTGGTTTCTTCAACAAGTCCGGATTATATGCATCCAGTTCCCGGTTAATGGCATGAATATCCGCAATTGGATCACGTCCTTCGGTTCCGGCCGCATCCACAATATGGATAATGACTTTGGTTCTTTCAATATGCCGGAGAAATTCATGTCCCAGACCGACACCATCGGAAGCACCTTCAATCAGTCCCGGAATATCCGCAATCACAAAACCGTTTCCGTCTTCCATGTCAACAACACCCAGATTGGGCTGTAATGTCGTAAAATGGTAATTGGCGATCTTTGGCTGTGCATTGGTCACACGCGATAAAAAGGTGGATTTTCCGACATTCGGGAAACCAACCAGTCCCACATCCGCGATCACTTTAAGTTCCAGCTGAACTTCAATCTCGATGGCTTCCTGTCCCGGCTGCGCATATTTTGGAGCCTGCATGGTGGAAGTTGCAAAGTGCTGATTGCCAAGTCCTCCACGGCCGCCATGCAAAATGACAGAACGCTTATTTTCCCCTGACATATCGGCAATTACTTTTCCGGATGCCGCATCTCTTATAATTGTTCCCTCCGGAACTTTTAATATCAGATCTGCACCATTTTTTCCATGGCAGTTTTTCTTGCCACCTTCTTCGCCCGGTTCTGCTGCGAATTTTCGTCTGTGCCGATAGTCTGCAAGCGTATTGATTCCCTCGTCTACTAAGAAAATGACATCTCCGCCTTTTCCTCCATCGCCACCGTCCGGACCACCGTTCGGCACATATTTTTCACGACGGAAGGACACATGTCCGTCTCCGCCTTTTCCTGATTTGATAATAATTTTTGCACGGTCTGCAAACATAATCTCTCTCCTACATAACGATAAAACCCCGGCTCAAAAAGTCGGGGTTTTGTAAACTACTCGTTGTCTACTGGATATACAGAAGCCTGCTTCTTATCTCTTCCTACTCTCTCGAAACGAAGAACACCATCTACTTTAGCAAATAATGTGTCGTCTCCACCGATACCAACATTCACACCTGGATGAATTCTTGTACCACGCTGTCTATAGAGAATATTGCCAGCCTTTACGAACTGTCCGTCTGCTCTCTTTGCTCCTAATCTCTTGGACTCGGAATCACGGCCGTTCTTTGTAGAACCAACTCCCTTTTTATGAGCAAAAAACTGAAGGTTCATATTCAACATGTCCTACACCTCCTTGAAATCAAGAATGATATACTCATTCCCATAATCATTTTGTATTCCTTGTAAGCCCAGAACCATGGACTTCATCAGAAGCTGTGTATCATGACCGGCTTTCTGATCAAGTCTGAAATCAATCAGCCCGGATGTCTCTTCTGTATCAATATGATAAGAATCCTCTGTGAAAGTCTCTATGGAATTGATCGTATTTATCACAAGTGTCGAAACACCTGCGCAGATAATATCACTTCCTGCTTCCGCATATCCGGAATGACCGATGCAGTGAAATCCCACTGCATCTTCATGATCCTGTAAAATCGTTATAGTAATCATATAACAATTCCTATCGATTATCCATTAATCTTTTCAATCTTAACCTGGGTGAACGACTGTCTGTGTCCGTTCTTCTTGTGATAACCGGTTTTTCTCTTGTACTTGTAAACGATTACTTTCTTTGCTCTGCCTTCTTTGATGACAGAAGCTTCAACAGTTGCTCCGGCTACTGTTGGGTTTCCAACCTTCATATCGTCTCCGGATACTGCTAATACCTGATCAAAAGTAACCTTCTCACCAGCATCAACTCCAAGCTTTTCAATGGTAATGATATCGCCTTCGGATACTTTGTACTGTTTACCACCTGTTGCTATAATTGCGTACATATGGCACCTCCTATTTATCATTACTCGCCAGTTACGGTGTTGCCAATAAGCAAACTTTTACCTCACTGTGCGGCATACTAGTGTATAATAGCACATGACCACCTGTTCGTCAAGCTGTTTATGATAAAATTTCACGCAAAGATTTGTATACTTTTTTCCGGGTCAGTTCCACCAGACCAAGTCTGGTAATATCGATAAAATTTGCGGGAACCGAATCTTTTTGTAATTCCTCCCGAATAACGGAAATCAGCTTCTGCTGCTGTTCTTTCTTTTTCAGATTGATGAAATCCACGAGGATCATCCCTGAAATGTTGCGCAGACGAAGCTGCCGTGCAATCTCTTTTGCCGCTTCAACATTGATCGCAAATAAAGCCTCTTCCCGGCGGGACCGGTTTTTTCCGCTGTTGACATCAATGACCGTCAGGGTTTCAAGAGATTCAATGATAATATTGGCTCCGGAATCAAGCCATACTTTGGAAGAAAGCAGTTCCTGCATATTGCCCCGCAGATGATATAAAGTCGAAAGACTGACCGCATCATCCCGGTAAAGCTGCACTTTCTTTTCTTCCACAAGATGGGGAAGGTATGCACAGATCTCCTGATACAGATCCTGACCATCCGTAAGAACCAGATCTGTTTTTTCAAAATTTTCTGCTTTTAACCGCGCCAGATAGCCGGGGAGATTCCGGTACACCAGATCTCCGGCGTTCTGATGTGTACCGGTCTTCTTTAAAGCCCGGTATTCTTTCTGCACCAGCTCGATATCTTCGCATAATTCGGTTTCCGGAACCGCCCCTGCATTGGTTCTGAATACCAGCCCGTACCCTTCTGCTTCATGATCCTTACACGTGTTCTCTAAAAGAGCCGACAGTCTTTTTGACTCCTCCTGGGATAATTTTTTAGAAACGCCAAGACAGGTATTCTCTGTCGAAAGGAAACAGTAATGTCCATGCACTACAAGCTTGGTGCTTACGACCGGATCTTTGGTTTTTACCGCATCTTTTACAACCTGCACCAGCAACTCATCCCCTTCACAGAGCGCTTCTTTTTTGGATAATTTTCTGGTATACACCGGGTTTTTCACATCATTCAGCGGAAGATAGCATTTCTGTCCATCCGCAATGCGCACAAAAGCGGCATGAATATTGGGCACAATCTTCTCTACATATCCTACATAAATATGATCCAGCAGAGTATTTTCTTCCGGTTCAAAAACCTGAAGTTCCTGCAGCTTCCGGTTCTCATCCAAAACCAGATAAGCAAGATACTCTGTCTGATGATGTTCCAGTTTTGTGACAACGATCCGATTCATTTAAACAATTTCCTCTCCCATGCCGGAAAGCCCAACCAGCTGCCCCTGTTCATCCCTCGCATAAACTTCGAGCCGGTGGATCTGGATTGCGGATTCGCAGTATTCCAGTCCGCAAAGCTGATAAACCGATGAAAGTACCAGTTCCGGTTTGATATTATCCACACTGCCCGTAGAAACCTGCAGGAAAAATGCCGGGCGTCCCTGCTCCTCTTCAACGGAAAACGCGTATACCAATGGTTTTAGGTCCACTTCCCGTTCACTTTTTTTCGTCTTTTTGATAATGGTAAACTGTGGGCTGTCCAAAAACCGTTCTTTGACGATTCTTTTCCATTCTTCCGTTGAAAACGGACTTTCGTACCCTTCTTTATAGCTCAGCCGGTAATCAGCTGCTGCCACAATTGACATCGCGGTTTTCGCTTTATCCGGCAGTTTCACATAGGAAGTAACCTCCACACCATCTACCATGGTTTCATTCAGTGCAGCGACTGCCTCCTTAGATGTCATGGATTCATTGACTTCAATATCAAAATATTCGCCATCGCTTGTGATTCCGACTCCAAGCGGCGCCGCAAAGGACATAATCTGATGCGGAGAATATCCTTCCGAATAACGGATATCAATCTTTGCACGCCGGACCGCTTTCTGAAAATAGCGCATCATATCCAGGTGTCCGATGAATTTCATGACACCCCATTTTCGAAATTTAATTCTGATTTTCAAAGCAGACACCTCCTCCAAATTGTCTTGCACCACATCCGGAGCAGCGCATCCGGCAGTTTGGCGTCACCGTCTCACTGAGCGCGGTTTTCCATTCACGCAGCATAAATGCCTTTGTCACACCGACATCAATAAAATCCCACGGAAAAATTTCATCGTCGCTTCGTGCTCTCTTGGTATAAAAATCAATATCAATGCCACATGCAGCAAATGCCTCCAGCCACAGATCATAGTGAAAGAATTCCGACCACGCATCGAAAAATTCGCCGTGTTCATACACATAAAGAATAGCTTTTGAAATCTTACGGTCTCCGCGCGCAAGGATTCCTTCCAATACCGTCACATCGGCTTCATGCCAGTTGTAACGGATACTCTTGTGGTTTAACTGTTCCTTTACATGATCATTGACAATCTTTGCACGCGCCAGATAATCTGATGGGTCTAACATGGTAGCCCACTGGAACGGGGTAAAAGGTTTCGGTACAAAAAAGGAAGTACTGATTGTAATCTGGCATTTTCCGTTTCTCTGTTCCTTTGGCACGGTGTCATAATACAAAGCGGCAATCTCGTTTGCCAGTTCCGGGATCGCCCGCATATCTTCTTCTGTTTCCGTTGGAAGTCCAAGCATAAAATAAAGCTTGACCTTATTCCAGCCGCCGACAAACGCATCATGGGAACCGGTCAGAATATTGTCAACCGTCAGACCTTTATTGATGACATTTCGCAGTCTCTGGGAACCTGCCTCCGGGGCAAATGTCAGACTGCTTTTTTTGATGTCCTGCACTTTCTGCATAATATCAAGGGAAAAGGCATCAATACGAAGGGATGGCAGGGAAATATTGACATGTTTTTTGTCACACTCCTCAATCAGGAAATTGATCAGTTCCTCCAGATCGGAATAATCCGATGAACTGAGAGAACTTAAGGAAATCTCTTCATAGCCGGTCGATGCAAGCATGGTTTGTGCAAGTTCTTTCAGTCGTTTTACGTCCTTTTCCCGGTTTGGCCGATAAATCATGCCGGCCTGACAGAAACGGCATCCGCGGATACAGCCCCTCTGTATTTCAAGCACCACGCGATCCTGTGTTGCTTTGATAAATGGAACCACCGGTTTTTCCGGATAAACCGAGCCGGTCAGATCCATATCCACCTGCTTTTTGATGGTTGCCGGAATATCATCATAAACAGGAGTAAATGCCGCTATCGTGCCATCTTCTTTGTAACGGACTTCATACAGCGACGGGACATAAATGCCCTCTATTTTTGCCGCCTCATGCAGAAATGCCTTTCTTGAATACTGTCCGGATGCCCGCATCGACTTATAGAGATTTAAAAATGTATCATACTGTGTCTCCCCTTCTCCAATATAAAAACAATCAAAAAAGTCTGCAATCGGTTCCGGATTATAAGAACATGGTCCTCCACCTAAAATAATCGGGTCTTCGTCCCCACGGTCAGCCGAAAGAAGCGGAATCTGTGCCAGATCCAGAATCTGTAAAATATTGGTGTAGCACATCTCATACTGCAGAGTCAGACCGACAAAATCAAAGTTTTTGATCGGTTCCTGGGACTCAAGTCCGAACAGCGGAATATTCTGCTCCTTCATAATTTTATGCAGATCCGGCCATGGAGAATAGACACGTTCACACCAGGTGTCCTCTCTGCGGTTAAACATGTCGTATAGGATCTGAATTCCAAGATGTGACATACCAATTTCGTATACATCAGGAAAACACATCGCAAAACGAATCTGCGATGTGTCATCTTTTACTACAGAATTCAGCTCATTACCGATATAGCGTGCAGGTTTTTCAATCTGCATCAGAATCTCGTCACTTAAAGCTAGTTTTCTCATAGATACCTCTTAACATTTATTTTTTATCGCTGGGCAAGTTCATTGGCAATCTCTTCCCAGGTAATGCCTTTTTCCACCATAAGCACCATACAGTGATACAGAAAATCGGAAATCTCGTATTTGATGTTTTCCGGTTCCGGATTTTTCGCTGCAATTACAATTTCCGTACACTCTTCCCCAAGTTTCTGCAAAATCTTATCGGTTCCTTTCCCAAACAGATAATTGGTATAGGAACCATCCTGCGGATGTGCTTTACGTTCCTTGATAATATCATACACGCTCTCAAGTACCTTCAGCGGATTTTTCTCAACATACTCTTTTTGTACGATGCTATTGAAAAAACAGGTACGGTTTCCGGTGTGACAGGCAGCCCCTACCTGGGAGACTTTTGCCAGAATCGTATCAAAGTCGCAGTCAGCCGTCAGGGATTTCACATACTGGAAATGCCCGGAAGTCAGGCCTTTGGTCCAGAGTTCATCACGGCTTCTGCTCCAGTAGGTCATTTTCCCGAGATTAATTGTCGTATCAAACGCCTCTTTGTTCATGTATGCAAGCATCAGCACTTCATCTGTACGGTAATCCTGCACAATGACCGGAACCATTCCGTCCGAATTCAGTTTCAGATCCTCCCAGGACAGATCCGGTGCAAAATTATACATATTGATGCCTTCCTGAAGCAGAGAAGACTTTAACTTCATAATATCCGTTGAAGTATCATTGATGAACGGACCCGCAATTCCTCGGATTTTTTCCCGCTTCAGCAGCCTTACGATCTCGTCAAAATTATAATCCGGAAGTTCCACCACATACGGAATGTTGGTCAGATTTTCCAGTGCATCCAGAATTTCCGGATTTAACACCAGTGCTTCATGGAATGTATTTTCAATCGAATCCTGATTCTTAAAAATAAAATCCACATTGTTGATAGAGAGCAGAATCCGGTCTTTGCCAAAACGTGCACTGGCTTCCTCCGCCAGTCCGATGCTCGAAGGCTTAGAAGCATTCAAAATCACCTGAAGGCATCCCGCAAACAAAAGTTTTTTGATATCTTCCAGACGGTTAATGTTTCCTCCTGCGCATACTTTAATATCAATGTTGCGATTGATGTTTCGAATCGTATTGACATTCTTTTCATGCTCATCATCGCTGGTAGACAGGTCAAAAATAATGATCTTGTCAACTCCACTGTCGTTGTATAACTGGCACAGTCGATAAATATTCGCATCTACCGGCGTAAAATCGGTCATGGATCTTACTGCATGACCATCTTTTAAATAAAGCGTCGCGACAATGTTTTTTTGTTTCATGTATTACAAACTTCCTTTCGTTGACAGAATTCCTTTTACTCTCGGATCATGGGAAACCGCTTCATCCAAAGCTCTGGCAAATGCCTTAAACATCGCTTCTGCCATATGATGGTTATTTCCGGGGCTTAACACCTTAATGTGCAGATTCATGCCCGCACTGTAGGAGACCGCATAGAAAAATTCACGGATCATTTCGGTATCAAGTGTTCCCAGACGCTCCGTAGTAAATTCGCCGTCAAATACAAGATATGGACGTCCGGATAGATCTACCGCACACAAAACAAGTGTCTCATCCATCGGAAGGATACAGCTTCCAAATCGTTTGATTCCGCTTTTGTCCCCCAATGCCTTTTTGATCGCATCTCCAAGTACGATTCCGCAGTCTTCGATCGTATGATGGCTGTCGACCTGAAGATCTCCATCACATTCCATATGCAGATCGAAGAAACCGTGCTTGGAAAATCCCTCCAGCATATGATCAAAAAATCCAATGCCTGTCTCAATATGGGAAATACCGCTTCCATCCAGATTTAAAGTCACCTGAATGTCCGTCTCTTTTGTTTTGCGTGTTGTGCTGATCTGTCTTTTTTCCATAATCTGCTCCTTTTAGACTTGCTTTCCCATATACTACTCAAACCGAACACGGATGGAGTTTGCATGTGCGGTCAGTTTCTCACATTCTGCAAACTGCTCAATATCTTTATGTACTTTTTCAAGCGCTTCCCGTGAGTAAGAAATAATGCTGGACTTTTTAATAAAATCATCCACGGAAAGTGCGGAAAAGAACTTGGCCGTTCCGTTTGTCGGAAGAACATGGTTTGATCCGGCAAAGTAATCGCCAAGCGGCTCGGAGGAATACTCTCCGATAAAGATAGCACCGGCATTGCGGATCTTTGTCATTACGTGGAACGGATCTGCTGTGACGATTTCCATATGTTCGGATGCAATCGCATTTACGGTATCAATTGCTTCTTCCATATTATCTGCCACAAGAATATATCCGTAATTTTCCAGGGACTTCTGGATGATCTCTTTTCTGGAAAGTTCTGCGACAAACTGATCAATCTCTGCAGATACTTCTTCTGCAAGTTTCTGGCTTGTGGTGATCAGAATTGCAGATGCCATCTCATCATGTTCTGCCTGGGATAACAGATCCGCTGCAACATAGCGTGGATTTGCAGTCTCATCCGCAAGCACTAAAATCTCACTCGGTCCTGCAATGGAATCAATGCTGACATAACCAAACACTGCTTTTTTGGCAAGTGCGACATAAATATTTCCCGGTCCGACAATCTTGTCAACCTTTGGCACACTTTCGGTTCCAAATGCCATGGCAGCAATTGCCTGTGCTCCACCGACTTTATAGATCTCATCAACTCCGGCTTCTTTGGCTGCAACCAGAGTGGAAGGATATACTTTTCCATCTTTGCCTGGTGGCGTACACATTACAATACGGTCTACTCCCGCAACTTTTGCCGGAAGAACATTCATCAGTACGGAAGAAGGATACACGGCCTTTCCGCCCGGAACATAGACACCAACCGTCGCAAGTGCGGTAACTTTCTGTCCAAGAATGATACCGTCCTCTGTCGTAAACCAGGAATTCTGTACCTGTTTTTCATGATATTTTTTGATATTTACAAGAGACTTGCGGATCACTGCAAGCAATGTCGTGTCAACCTGCTCATAGGCCTCGGCAATCTCTTCTTCTGTTACAAGAATATTGCCGGCATTGATGTCCGCGCCGTCAAACTGCTTGGTATAATTAAAAACTGCCTGATCGCGGTTATTTCGCACTTCTTCAATAATGGCGTTTACACGGCCTTCAAACTCACCGTAATTATTCGGGCTTCTTTTTAAGAGATTCTGCAGAATATCTTTTCTGGTATCCTCTGTAAGTTTTAAAATTCTCATGATGTCCCTCCTAAATGACTTTTTTCAAATCGCGGATCAGTTTTGTGATTCGTTCATTTTCCATTTTCATACTTACCTGGTTTACGACCACGCGTGCAGAAAGCGGACAAACTTCCTCTAACACCGTCAGCCCGTTTTCACGCAAGGTCGTACCTGTCTCTACTATATCACAGATTACCTCTGATAGTCCAACGATCGGTGCAAGTTCAATGGAACCATTCAGCTTGATAATCTCAACCGTCTGATGTTTTTTGTTATAAAAATAATCTTTGGCAATCCGCGGATACTTGGTTGCCACACGGATCTGTTCATGATGCTGCAAAAGTTCCGCAGCACTTTCCGGTCCACAGATGCACATTTTGCATTTTCCGAATCCAAGATCCAGCACTTCATAAATATTTCTCGACTCTTCTAAAATCGTGTCTTTTCCGACAATTCCAATATCGGCTGCACCATACTCTACATATGTAGGCACATCCGGTCCCTTGGCAAGGAAAAACCGAAGTCCAAGTTCCTCATTGACAAAGATCAGTTTACGGGTATCCGGATCACGGATCTCATCACAGGTGATTCCTATTTTTTCAAACAGTTCGAGTGTCTTTTTTGCCAGACGTCCCTTTCCCAGTGCAAACGTCAGATATCTCTTTTCTTCCATGATCTCCTCCTATGCTTCCTCTATAAATTCTACTTTTGAAACGTGATCCTTCATGGCATAGCTCAGATAATCATCTTTGCTCCGGCCTTCCTGCATCTGGATCAGAGAAACCGAAATTCCCTGAGTGCGAAGTTCTTTCGCTTTTTCTACTGCTTCCGCAATCTTACTTTCCGCGTAAACGATCATCTGATTTTTCTCCTCGGACGGAAGTGTGATCTTTTGTCTGGAAAGAGCGGAAAGAAGCTGGTCCACAACAATGGCAAAACCAATGGCCGGTGCTTTTCTTCCGAAATATGTAAGCAGCCTGTCATAGCGTCCTCCCTTTACCACAGGTTCTCCTGTTCCAAACGTATATCCTGCAAAAATAATACCGGTATAATAATGGTAATTGCTGATGATTCCGAGTTCAAACGAAACGTATTTTTCAATTCCGTATAACCGCAGAAACGATCCGAGTTTTTCCAGATCAGTAATTGCGGAAAGAATGTTCGGGTAATCCGAAGCAAGAGACTTTGCCTCAGCAAGTTCTTCTACCTGTGTCTCAAAACTTCCGAGAAGGGAAAACAGTTTCTTTAACGTGTCATTTAAATGCATTCCCTCTACCATTTCTTCCACACCGAAATAATTTTTATTGGCAAGCAGTTCTCTTAATTCCTGCTGCTGTTCCTCATCAAGTCCTGCCGCCTCTGTCAGCCCGCGGAAAAACTGTGCATGTCCCACCGAGATCTGAAATTCTTTCAGGCCGCTCGAAAGAAGGGACTCCACTACCATGGCAAGTATTTCTGCGTCAGCGGCAACCGTTCCGTCTCCGATCAGCTCCGCACCGCACTGTGTCGTTTCCTTTAAGCGTCCCTGATACGCGTTGGAATTGATAAACGTGTTTCCCATATAACAAAGTTTTACCGGCATATCATCCTCGGTATAGTACTTTGCAGCACTTCTTGCAATAGATGGAGTAAAATCCGGACGAAGTACCAGCGTGCTTCCGTCCTTGTCAAAAAACTTATACAGATCTTTGGATGGTGTTGTACCGATTTCTTTTCCAAAAATATTAAAAAATTCAAACGTTGGTGTCTGAATATCACGATATCCATATTGACGCAATACATCGTGTAATCTCTCCTGCAACAGTAGTTTCTGTTTGCACTCTCCGTTATAAATATCCCGGACTCCGTCCGGCGTATGTAACATCTGGTCTGTCATAATCGAACCTCTCGCTTTACTATTTTAAAGTGATACCGTGATAATTTGGTAGCACATGAAACAACGCTATTATAAGAAATATTCCAAAGATTGTCAATCCCTGTCCTCTAAATCCTTCTGGAGAACCTGAAGATAGGGAATCAGTACCCCTGATACCTTTGGCAGAAAATAGGCCGGATTCAGCTCCTCATACCGAAAGCTTTTCCGTCCACCATCCAGAGCCCGGTTCCAGAACTTCTCCAGATCGGAAAAACGCAGATAATAAAATTCCTCCCGGTGCGTAAAAGAGATCAGAAGAAACGCTATTCCCTCCTGCTTTTCAAACTGCTCCATAAAAGCCACCTGGTGCGGATGAACATTGGCAAGTGGAAAGGTGTCGGTGTTGCATTCTTTTGCATCGAAACACACCGGAATTCCCTGTACAGCTCCAATATAATCCACGGTACTTTTCTGTTCAAAATAGGCAAGTGTGATGTGTCTGGTTTCTTTATCAATATTAATAGGAGTAATCGGTGTCGGGATCTTCTGGATCAGCGCCAGACCGTTGTGTGCATATTTTTCGTTTGTACGGTTTAAAAGATCCTCCAGTGTTGATCCGCGCAGTCCCCTTGAATTCCAGGTCGGCATCTGCTATCCACGCTCCTTTTCCATAATTTCTTTAAATATTTCGGGCATCGGAGCAGTAAAAACTCTTCCGTCCGGAAATTCCAGACGATACGCATGAAGCAGCTGATGATCCACATGAAAGGTACCATAAAATTTGTGATTCACTGACGGGTTCCCATACTTGCGATCTCCGATAACCGGATGACCGACAGATGCCAGATGTGCACGAATCTGATGTGTTTTTCCGGTAATCAGGCAGATTTCCAACAGACTGCATGTTCCTTTCGCCTGTACGGACGTATAAGAAGTCTCAATCCGTACAGCATCTTTTTGTTCCTGTGTCAGAATCTTTACCTGATTGGTATGTTCGTCTTTGATAAGCCATCCTGACAGATGTACCGGTTTTGTAACGTTCCCGGATACAATGGCACAGTAAAATTTATGAATGGTACGTTCCCGCAGCCCCTCGGAAAGCATCTGCGCGCCGGCAAGCGTTTTGCCCATCAGAAGAAGTCCTGTCGTATTGCGGTCCAGCCGGTTGCACACTGACGGACGAAACGTGCCGAATGTCTCCAGAGAAAGTGCCCCGCTCCGGATCAGATAGCCGAGCAGATATTCATTGGCAGACAGATCCTGTTCTTTTGCTTTCTGGGAAAGCATATTGTATGGCTTATCCGCGATGAGAATATCCGTATCTTCATAAATGATGGAAAGCCCCTTCATTGGCAGACGCTGCAGCATGTGAAACTCTTCCTGCAGTTTTTTTGTATCCTGCATAAATTTATGCAGTGTTTCATCACTGAAAAACACCGCTACCTGCGCACCTTTTTGCAGCGTCTCCTTCCCGGTCGCTTTTTTTCCGTCCAAAGTAATATTCTTTTTTCGAAGCATCTTATATAAAAAACTGACCGATGCATTGGGCAGCAGTTTTTTTAAATATTTATCAAACCGCTGGTTGGCATCATTCGTGCCGATGGTAAATGTTTTCATAACGTTTCCTACTTCTTTTTATGGATGTTGCGGATGGTTTTCTTTTTGTGTTTTGCGGTCACCATCTTTCCGGCAGCAGCCTTGCCTGCCGGTGCCTTCTTTCCCTGTCTGGATGACCGGTAGGAAGTACCCGCGTCTTTTTTCGGCCGGCGCGGACGGATCAGACATTTGGAATCAAATCCGATCAGATCCTGACGTCCTGCTTTGATTAATGCTTCATGTACCAGATCGTAATTTTTCGGGTTGCGATACTGGATCAGTGCACGCTGCATGGCTTTTTCATGCGGATTGGTTGCCACATATACAGGTTCCATTGTCCGCGGGTCCAGTCCTGTATAATACATGCAGGTAGAAATCGTTGACGGTGTCGGATAAAAATCCTGTACCTGTTCCGGCATGTAACCTAAATCCCGCAGATACTCTGCCAGTTCGACCGCTTCTTTCAGCGTCGATCCCGGATGGGAAGACATCAGATACGGCACAAGATACTGCTCTTTTCCGATTTTTTTATTCATATCTTTATACGCTTTTACAAAACTGTTATACACTTCCACACTTGGCTTTCCCAGTTTCTGTAAAACGGTATTGCTGATATGTTCCGGTGCCACCTTCAACTGCCCGCTCACATGATGCTCGCACAGTTCCCGCAAAAATGTACGATCCTTATCATACATCAGATAATCAAACCGGATACCCGAACGGATAAATACTTTTTTCACACCCGGAAGCACACGCAGCTTTTTCAGCAGGGCAATGTAATCCTTATGGTCTACCTCCAGATTCTTACATGGTTTTGGGAACAGGCACTGTTTCGTCGGACAGGCTCCCTTCGTCATCTGCTTTTTGCATGCCGGTGCACGGAAATTCGCCGTAGGTCCCCCGACATCATGGATATACCCTTTGAAGTCCGGTTCCTGAATGATCTGTTTTGCCTCATCAATGATCGACTCGTGGCTTCTCGTCTGGATAATTCTGCCCTGATGAAACGTCAGCGCACAGAAACTGCATCCGCCAAAACATCCGCGGTTGCTGATCAGGGAAAACTTAATCTCCCGGATTGCAGGAACCCCTCCGTCTTTTTCATATGACGGATGATAATTCCGCATATACGGAAGTGCATAGACTTCATCCATTTCCGTCTGTGTCAATGGCTTTGCCGGTGGATTCTGCACAACAAATGTGGTTCCACCGTAAGGCTCAAACAGGCGCTTTCCGGAAAATGGATCTGTATTACAGTACTGCTTATAAAAACTCTGCGCAAACGAACGCTTATTTTCTTTGATCTCATCATAATCCGGTAACTCGATGGCATCATAGATCAGATCACGGTTTTTTGTTTTAAATACGGTTCCGTCAATAAAGGTAATATCATGCACATCGATTCCGGCATTCAATGCATCTGCGATTTCAATGATACTGTGTTCTCCCATTCCATAAGAAATCAGATCTGCACCGGAATCAAGCAGGATCGAACGTTTCACCTTGTTGGACCAGTAATCATAATGTGCCAGACGGCGCAGACTGGCTTCAATTCCACCGATAATGATCGGGGTCTTCTTGTATGTATGCCGGATCAGATTACAGTACACCACGGTCGCATAATCCGGTCGCTTTCCCATTACGCCTCCCGGGGTATAGGAATCGGTTGCACGGCGTTTTTTGGATACCGAATAATGATTCACCATAGAATCCATATTTCCGGCAGAAACCAAAAAGCCAAGTCTTGGAACGCCAAGCACGGAAATAGAAGCATCATCCTTCCAGTCCGGCTGCGCAATGATTCCCACCGTATAGCCATGTGCCTCCAGCAGTCTGGCAATGATTGCATGACCAAAAGACGGATGATCTACATATGCGTCTCCGCACACATATACAAAATCCAGCTGTTTAATCCCGCGTTCCTGCATATCCTGTTTTGAAATCGGCAGATACCCTTCGTACATAATTTTATACTCCTGATGATTGTTTATTTTCCGCTTCTTTTTTCAGGGAAGCCAGTTCCTGTTCCGTAAGTTTACGGTAAGTTGCCTTTTCTAATGTTCCAAGTGTAAGTGTTCCCATGGAGATCCGTTTCAGATATGTCACCTTACATCCAACCGACGCAAACATACGCTTCACCTGGTGAAATCTGCCTTCCGAAATCGTAAGTTCCGCCTCACGGTCCCCAAGGATTTTGAGATCTGCCGGAAGTGTGCGCTTCTCATCGCCGATGTCCACGCCCTCTGCAAATTGTCCTGCCGTCGTATCCGGAATTTTCTGATCTACCTGTACAAAATACGTTTTTTTGACATGGTATGCCGGTGACAGCAGGCGATGCGTGAGTTCTCCGTCATTTGTAATCAGCAAAAAACCTTCCGTATCCTTATCCAGTCTTCCGACCGGTGCAAACTCTTTTCGCATGGACTCCGGGAAGAAATCCATAACCGTCCGGTTTAACCGGTCACATCTTGCCGTCACACAGCCCGCCGGTTTATGAAAGAGATAATAGGAATACTTCTCATAAATCACCGGACGATGATCAAACAGAATCTGATCCTGTTCCGGATCAACCTTAAGATCCGGTTTCTTTGCCACCGCATCATTTACCGTAATTCGTCCCTCGCGGATTCGTTTTTTCACATCGGTGCGCGTGCCGACGCCGGAATCCGCCAGGAATTTGTCCAGGCGAATCATACGTTTGCCTGCTGCAGAAATGCAACAAGGAAATCCCATACTCTTGCGGTAGAAGAAATGGATAAATGCTCTTTTGGCGTGTGAATGTCAAAATTGTCCGGTCCGAAAGAAACGCAGTCGAGATCCGGAATTTTTTCAGAAAGAAGGCCACACTCCAGACCTGCATGAATCGTGGAAAATACAGGTTTTTTATGAAACAGCTCTTCGTATACTTTTTCTACCTGCGGACGCAGCGCAGAATCCATGCGATACTCCCACGCCGGATAATCACCTTCCACTTCTGCTTCTCCTCCAAGCATCTCCACAAGCATCGTAACACGTGCACACAGATCTTCTTTGCGGGTTTTTACACTGCTTCGGATCGAAGTAAGCGACGTCAAGGCATCTTCTTTTAATTCCAGAATTCCAAGATTTAAGGAAGTTTCTACCTGACCGTTTAACAGCTGGCTCATATGCTGAATTCCGTTTGGCACATTGCGCAGATAAAAAATCACACGGCTTACCGAATGATAATCTAATATTTCCGCTTCAACATTGCCCTGTTCTTCTATCAGCACCTGCACGCCCGGATCTGTTTCCACCAGTTCTTTTTTTAATATTTCATTCAGTTCTTTTACATATTCACAGACAATCTGCGTATTTTCTTCTTGAATCAGAATTTCTGCCTCACATTCTCTTGGAATTGCATTGTCCTTTAACCCACCATGCAAAGTGAGAATTCCAAACGGGGAACGCGAAAAGATTCCATACAGCAGGCGTCCCATCAAAAGATCTGCATTTCCATGTTCTTTATCGATCTCACTGCCGGAATGTCCGCCGGAAAGCCCGGTCACAATAAGAGAAAGTTTCTTTCCCGTCTGTCTGACACGGGTTACGGGAATGGAAACATTTAATGCCATACCGCCCGCACAGCCGGTCAGGAAAATTCCCTCCTCATCACTGTCAATATTTAACATGGTATGTCCGGTCAGCATAGACAGATCCATGACAGCCGCCCCCAGCATTCCGATTTCTTCATCCACGGTAATCACAACTTCTAATTTCGGATGGGAAATTTCATCTGATTCCAAAATTGCCAGCGCATATGCCACTGCAATTCCGTCATCTCCGCCAAGCGTTGTCCCTTCTGCCTTCAGGAAATCTCCATCTACATACAGGCGCAGCCCTTCTTTATCCATGTCAAGATTACAGTCTTTTTCTTTTTCACAGACCATATCCATGTGTCCCTGAATGATAATCGCCGGAGCCTTTTCATAACCTTTGGATGCTTCCTTGACAAGAACCACATTGTTTGCTTCATCCTGATACCAGGTCAGTGCGTGTTCTTTTGCAAATTTTACCAGGTAATCACTGATCGCTTTGGTGTTTCCCGATCCATGTGGAATTGCTGCGATCTGCTTGAAATAATAAAATACCCTTTCCGGATATAAATGCTCTAATGTACTCATATACTCCTCCTGTCTCACATAAACTGTATCATGAAAAAATTTGTATTTATTTTTCTCTGTTGCATACTGTTTTTGTTTTTTATCTGTTTCCCCCACGCAGCAGTCTCGGCATCGAAACAGGGGCTGCAGCTGTGGTTTACACAGATTCTTCCGACACTGCTCCCTTTTTGTGTCCTCTCGTATGTCATTCTGCGCAGTGAAATTCTTCCGAAAAAATTTTCTGCCTGCTACATCGTACTGTGTGGTTTTTTGTTTGGATTTCCCATCGGCTGCAAACTGACTGCCGACTTTTACAGCAGTAACTATATTTCCCGGGAAAAAGCCTCTGCTCTATGCTGCTTTACAAACAACTTAAGTCCCATATTTGTCATAACCGCCATCCAGGAAATTTTGCAGCTTCCGTTATCTCCTGTATACGTTTTTCTGATCTATGGCATTCCGTTTTTGTATGGAATGAGTATGCTGTTATTATATCACAGAACCCCTTCTTCTACACAAAAAGAAACGGCATCAAGATTTCATATGGATATGCAAATCATTGATGCCGGCATCATTCACGGATTTGAAACCCTGATCAAAATATGCGGCTATATCATCCTGTTTTCCATTTTCTGCGAAATGCTGCAGACACTGCCGTTTCCGGCGCATTGGTTTTCGCTGGCCGCCACCGGATTCTTAGAAGTTACAAACGGTGTTGCGCTGCTTTCCACCTCTGCCTGCACCAGACAGATAAAATCTCTTCTGGCAGTGTTATTCCTGTCATGGGGAGGATTGTCCGGCATTTTTCAGGTCTCTTCCATCCTTCACCAGACCGGCCTCTCGCTCCGGAACTATGTATTACAGAAAATAATCCTCTTACTGTTAACCGTTGGATGCTGTATTCCTTTACTCTTCCTGGGCATCCTCATCTGAAGCTGAAATATTGGTAATCTGCGGCTCCTCTGCAGACTCTGCTGCCTGTCCGGCAGAAGCGGCTGCCTCCTCTGCTGCTTCTGTCTGTGGAAACAGCTGTGCCCGGTTCTTTGTCACTACATCAAGGAAACCCTGCAGTGAAGAAATCAGACTGTCATACCGCGCCTGAGAAGTCTCGATGGAATTAGACAAAACCTCCTCGATCTCATGCAGCTGGTCATCCGCATATCCCATGGCACTGACACGCAGACTGTTTGCCTCATTGGTAGCATTGTCTAAAATTTCCTGGGCCTGCTTGGTTGCGATCATAACAACTTCATTTGCCTGTGCATATGCCTGCTGCATAATCTGATGCTCGCTGACAAGTTCGTTGGTCTGCACCTGTGCCTGTGCAATGATCTGATCCGCCTTCGCCTGTGCATCTGCTAAAATTGCTTCCTTATTGCTGATAATCTTCTGATAACGCTTTACTTCTTCCGGTGTTTTGGCGCGAAGTTCCGCAATAAGTTCTTCTAATTCTTCTTTGTTGACAATAATCTTTGTACTTGAGAGCGGCTGGAATTTACAGCCATCAATATACTCTTCGATTTCCTCAATAATCTGTTCCATCTTACTGCTCATAGTGAAAATCTCTCCTATCTGTTCTCATATTTCTTATAAATCCGTTCAATAAAACGTTCCGGTACAAAGTTGGAAATATCTCCACCGTAGGACGCAAATTCCTTGACAATTGTCGAACTTAAATAGGAATAAGAAAGATCACTTGTCAGGAAAATGGTTTCAATATTAGAATCCTGCACATGGTTCGCCTGTGCGATCTGCAGCTCGTACTCAAAATCTGTCACTGCACGAAGCCCACGCACGATAATGGTAGCATCTATTTTATTCATAAACTCTACCAGCAGACCTTCAAAGGACGCCACCGTAACGTTTGGAATATCCTTTGTCATTTCTTCTATCATACTAACACGTTCTTCTAAAGAAAACAACGAATTTTTTGCGCTATTGTTGAGCACTCCGACGACCAGCTCATCCACAATTCTTGAAGCACGGTTGATGATGTCCATATGTCCGAATGTCAGTGGATCAAAACTTCCCGGATAAATTGCTTTTTTCATGTTTGTTATACCCTCTTCTGTTGAATAAAGACATGCATGTTTGTCTTATATTTTTTGAACTTTATCACGGAAAATCCCAGCTCATCCAGATAAGAAAAATCCGTATCCAGCGATGCTTCCACAATAATCATGGTGTCAGGTTTCAACACACTTGATTTTGAAAGGAAACGCAGCACATCTTCTTCAAGACCCTGCCGGTATGGCGGGTCCATAAAAATAATATCAAATGTATATTTTCCCTCCAGACTGCTGATTCCGCTGATCACATCCGTGGTAAGCAGTCTGGATTCCTTCGTAAATTTTGTGAATGCAATATTATCTTCAATGCATTTGGCCGCTTTCCGGTTATTCTCAATAAAAACCGCATACAAAGCTCCGCGGCTGATTGCTTCTAACCCGATCTGACCGCTGCCCGCAAACAGATCCAGGAAATAACATCCCGGCACATCATTCTGCAGCATATTGAATAATGTCTCTTTGATCTTGTCTGTTGTCGGGCGCGTTTCCAGCCCCTCAATTGTTTTCAGCGGCAGGCTGCGCGCTGTTCCTGCTATGATTCGCATAAGGTTCCTCCATATGTTTTGATGATACACCGCTCCAGAAATGCAATGGCATATGCCGCAGCCGCATGTCTTATTTCACTTCTTGTACCGGTAAAATGTTCTGTCCCGGAAAATATCTTTCCCTGCACAAAACATCCAAAACAGACCGTTCCCACCGGAGTCTTTAAAGTTCCTCCCCCGGGTCCGGCAACCCCCGTTGTAGCCACCGCACATCCCGCGTGTGCCTGTTTTGCAGCACCTTCCGCCATCTCCTGTGCGGTCTGTTCACTCACGACACCATAATCGGAAATGGTCTCCGGCAATACGCCCAGTATCTTTTCTTTTGCTTCGGGAGCATAAGTGATATATCCCTCTTTAAAATAATCGGAAATTCCCGGAATATCTACCAATGCAGACGCTACCAGTCCTCCGGTACAGCTCTCGGCTGTCGTCACCAGCAGCTGGTGTTCTGCCAGAAGTCTGTCAATTTTCATTAGTTCTGATCCTTTAATACTTCTTTGTTTTTTGCGATATAATCAATCAGAGATACGACGGTAAGTACCAGGGAAATATAAATAAATACCGTTCCGAGTACTGTAAATACCGTATTTTGAATATTCAGTACCAGAAGAATCACGGTGACCATCTGGGATGCGGTTTTAAACTTGCCCCAGTAGCTTGCAGCGATCACTACACCATTGTCTGCAGCAATCAGACGGAATCCGCTGATAATAAACTCGCGGGAAATAATCACAATAACAATCCATGCCGGAATTCTGTCAAGTGCAATCAAACAGATCAGTGCAGAGCAGACCAGAAGCTTGTCTGCCAGCGGGTCCATAAACTTTCCGAAATTTGTTACAAGATTGTACTTTCTTGCAATTTTTCCATCCAGAAAATCCGTCAGGCTTGCGACAATAAAAATAACAAGCGCAATGTAATTTCCGTATCCTTCAAAGTATGGAGCTAACAGAAAAAATACAAAAAACGGTATAAGAATCACACGGAAAGTCGTTAATTTATTTGGTAAATTCATAATTGTTCCTCCTATTTTACGATCGTAGCGATCAGGTCATATTCATACGCACCGGTAACTTCCACCTTTACAATATCTCCGGTTAAAAGTTCTTCGTCCGTATTGATAAAAATATATCCGTCTACATTTGGCGCATCCCGGTAGGTTCTGCCGACGTAGGTATTATTTTCATCCGCAACCTGTCCTTCAATAAACGCATACAAAACCGTACCTTTCATGGCTTCATTCTTGTCAAAAATCACTTCTTCCTGAAGTTCCATGACGTCTGCCTGCCATTCCTCTTTTTGTTCCTGCGGCACCTGATCCGGCATTTCCGCTGCCGGTGTTCCTTCCTCCGCGGAATAAGTAAACGCTCCGAGACGGTCAAATTCCATATCATTGACAAACTGCATCAGTTCTTCGTGCTGCTCTTTTGTCTCCCCCGGGAATCCGCAGATCAAAGAGGTTCGCAAAGTGATATCCGGGACACGTTTTCTCAAATAATGGATTCTCTCGATCAATTCTTTTTTATTTGTTTTTCTTCCCATGCGCTGCAAAATTGTATCGTTGCAGTGCTGGATCGGCATGTCCAGATAGTGACAGACCTTTTTATCCTTAATCATGGAATTGATCAGTTCCTCATAGATTTCCTCCGGATAACAGTACATAATACGAATCCAGAACAGACCGGAAATCCCGTTCAGGCGGTCTAACAATTCATGCAGGCATTTTTTCCCATACAGATCCACACCGTAAAGCGTTGTCTCCTGCGCAACAAGGATCAGTTCCTTTACGCCTCCTGCAACCAGTTCTTCTGCTGACGTAACCAGCTCGTCCATCGGAACACTGCGGTAACGTCCGCGCACAGACGGGATCACACAGTAGGTGCAGTTTTTGTTGCATCCCTCTGCAATTTTCAGATATGCATAATGTCCGCCTGTCGTAACCGTCCGTTTGGTCGACAGCTGCGGCAGTCCGCTGAGCGTATGAAAATTTTTATAAAATTTATGCTGCAGGGTCTCCTCGAGTGCCTCTACAATGGAATCATAGGAATTGGTTCCTAAAATAGCATCTACTTCCGGTATTTCTTTTTTCACTTCATCCTGATAACGCTGTGTCAGGCAGCCGGTGACAATGAGTGATTTACAGCAGCCTGTTTTTTTCTGCTCTGCCATTTCCAGAATGGTGTTAATGCTTTCTTCTTTTGCATCGCCGATAAAACAGCAGCTGTTGACAATAATGATATCCGCTTCCGTTTCATCATCCGTCAGTTCAATTCCATGACTGGTAAGCATACCGATCATGTACTCGGAATCTACCAGATTTTTGTCACATCCGAGTGAAACAAATAATAATTTCATATAACCTCTCACTTGAAAAAGGGAATGACAGCTGTCACTCCCTTTTGGTATTTCTTAGTTTTCGTCCTCTCCAGGTACAATCTTTACTTCTCCGCGGTATAACTCTTCCACGGCAATGGAAAGCGGCTTGTTGCAGACCGGATCATCAATCAGTGGTTTTGCTCCGGCAATGATCTGTCTTGCACGCTTTGCTGTGGCAAGAACAATGGAGTAACGGCTGTTTACCACCGGTTCTTCACCGATTTCGCCCTCGTCATTTACAACTTTCATTAATTCAACATAAGATGGATGTATCATATTCATTCTCCTTTCGAAAAGCTTTTGAGATTTTCTCTCATTTGATTAATAAAATCTATATTAGCAGATACCCGATACTCCTGATCCCTTCCGGTATTTTGTGACTGCTCATCACAGATCAGCTGATCAATCAAAGCCGATGCGTGATCCACCGTATCGTTTACCACTAAATAATCATAATTTTCAATTCCTTCGGATTCCTCACATGCACGTGCAAGCCGTGCCGCAATGACCTCCGGAGTCTCTGTACCGCGTCCGACCAGACGGTCACGCAGTGTCCCGGCATCCGGTGCCGTAACAAACATCAGGACAGCATCTTTTATTTTTTCTTTTACTTTTAATGCTCCCTGTATCTCAATCTCTAAAATTACATTCTTTCCGAGATTTAAATTTTCCTCCACATAAGAACGAGGAGTTCCATAAGAGTGGCTGACATATTTTGCATATTCCAAAAAATCATCCTTCTGAATCATGGAATCAAACGTTTCGTCCGTCACAAAAAAATAATCCACACCATCTTTTTCTCCCGGTCTCGGATCTCTGGTAGTTGCGGAAACCGACAGTGCATACCTGTCCGGATGTGCTGCCAGCAGTGCTTTCATCAGAGTTCCTTTGCCCGCTCCGGAAAATCCGGAAATAACAACTAACTTTCCTTTCTGTTCCATAACGCGCTTCCTTTATTCTATATTTTGGATCTGTTCGCGGATCTTTTCGATTCCGGTCTTCAGATTAATTCCCACATCTGAAATTTCAATATTATTTGCCTTTGAGAGAATCGTATTTGCTTCACGGTTCATCTCCTGTGCAATAAAATCGAGTTTGCGTCCTACCGGACCGCCCTCTGAAAGTGTCTCCTTCATCGAGGTAATATGGCTGCGCAGACGCACGGTTTCTTCATCCACACACACCTTGTCTGCATAGATCGTAACCTCTGTCGCAATTCTTCCCTCATCGATCTGGGTATCTCCCAAAAGTTCCTGGATCTTTTCCGTCAGATGGCTGCGGTATTCCTGCATAATCTGCGGAGAACGCTCCTCAATGAAATCCACTCCGGCAAGCAGGTCATCTAACTTCTCACAGAGATCCTTCTTTAAGTTCTCGCCTTCCCGGATACGGGTCTCAACGAATTGTTCACATGCTCCGCAGATTGCCTTCTGCAATCCATTCCAGAGCTCTTCTTCGTCCATTTCCTGTTCTTCCATAACAAAGACATCCGGATAACGGGACAGTGTGCTTACCCGCACATCATTTTCCAGATGGAATGTTTCTGCCATGGCATTCAGATATTTTAAATACTCACCGGCAAGTCCCTCATTATACTTAAGTGCATAATTGTCCTCCGTATAGTCCTCATAGGAAATATACAGATCCACTTTGCCTCGTTCCATATATTTTTTTAACAGACTGCGGATCGCACTCTCAAAAAAATTTAACTTTTTCGGCATCTTCATGTTTACATCAAGATACCGGTGATTTACGGATTTCAGTTCCACGGTAAATTTGCGTTTTTCATCTGCAATCTCACAGCGCCCAAATCCGGTCATGCTTTTAATCATTTTACTTTCTCCCAAATATCATGCACATATCTATGCATAGATAAATGTATTATAATGCTTCTTTGCCGTTTCGTCAAATGTTCTTGCAAAAAATGTATACAAAAGATATCCACTTTCTGCATATAGACAAAAGACGTGGAAATTACTATAATGATTCATGAGTTTGAAAAACACTATAATCATGAACAGGAGAATTTCCATGGCTTTTGACGGAATCGTAATCGCAGGTTTAGTCCATGAACTGAACCAGACGATTTTAAATACAAAAATCAGTAAAATTGCGCAGCCCGAAAATGACGAGCTGCTTTTGACATGCAAAGGAAGCAGCGGACAGTTCCGCGTATCCATTTCGGCAAACGCTTCCCTTCCTTTTTTATATCTGACGGACACCAACAAGACAAGTCCCCTGCAGGCACCTACATTTTGTATGGTTTTGCGCAAACATATCGCAAACGGGCGGATCATAAGCATTACCCAGCCCCATATGGAGCGCATCATCCATCTGAAGATAGAACACCTGAATGAAATGGGGGATCTCTGTCACAAAACCCTTGTCATTGAATTGATGGGAAAACATTCCAATATTATCTTTTGCGATGAGGACGGCACCATAATCGACAGCATCAAGCATGTCTCTTCCGCCGTAAGTTCCCTGCGCGAAGTGCTTCCGGGCCGCCCGTATTTTATTCCTGCCACACAGGAGGACAAATTCAATGCCATGACTATGGATGCCACACAGATCTGCGATGCCATTAAGGCAAAACCGATGTCCATCTGCAAAGCTATCTATACAACATTTACCGGTGTCAGTCCACTTGTTGCATCCGAACTGGCATACCGGGCTGGGATGGATGCAGATCAGTCTCTTTTGGCCTGTACCGATGATGAAATCCACCATCTCTCAAACCACATTGCATGGTTTTTTGATGAAATCCGCCACAACGAATTTCATCCGGTGATCGTAAGAAAAGACAAACGGCCGATCGAATTTTCTGCAATTGAACTGACCATGTATCAGGATTATGAGATGGAACATATGGAAAGCATCTCGCAGATGCTCGAAGTTTTCTATGCTGAGCGCAATATTTACAACCGTATCCACCAGAAATCCGCAGACCTGCGAAAAATCGTCACAACTGCGTTAGAGCGCAACCAGAAAAAATACCAGTTACAGCAAAAACAGCAGAAAGATGCCGAAAAACGGGAAAAATATAAACTGTACGGAGAACTGATCAATGTATACGGTTACAATCTGCAGGACCAGGCAAAAGAACTGGTCTGTGAAAATTTTTATGACAACAATAAAGAAATCCGTATCCCGTTAGATCCGCAAAAGACCGCACGTGAAAATTCCCAAAAATACTTTGATAAATACGGAAAACTGAAACGGACTTCCGAAGCTCTTGAAGTCCAGCTTGCGGAAACCAAAGCGCAGATTGACCATCTGGAGTCCATCCAGAATTCTTTGAACATTGCACTCTCCGCCGATGATCTGGTGCAGATCAAAGAGGAATTGATGGAATACGGTTTTATCAAAAAACACAAACACGGCAAAAAACAGAAAATCAAAAGCAAACCTTTCCATTATATTTCATCCGATGGCTATGACATGTACGTCGGCAAAAATAACTATCAGAATGATGAACTGACCTTTAAATTTGCAACCGGAAATGACTGGTGGTTTCACGCCAAAAAAATGCCGGGTTCCCATGTAATTGTAAAAAACAAAGGGGGAGAAATGCCGGACCGCGTATTTGAAGAGGCCGGAAAACTTGCCGGTTACTATTCCAGCGGACGTGACAGTGACAAACTTGAAATTGATTATCTTCAGAAAAAAAATGTAAAAAAACCGGCCGGAAGTGCACCCGGATTTGTCGTATACTATACGAACTACTCTCTCACGATTCATCCGGACATCAGCGGCCTGACACTGGTGGAATCATCCAATACATAAGTTTCCAGCATAGGCTTTCTGCTTAGCGCATATACTAGAATCGTACCACAAAGTACAACCGCAAAGGAGGAAGAAAAGCATGGCAAACAGAAGTACAAAAAAATCATTGGAACGTTTTAAGTATGAAGTTGCAGATGAGCTTGGAGTCCCACTTAGCAACGGATACAACGGTGATCTTACCGCAAAACAGAATGGATCTGTCGGCGGTTATATGGTCAAAAAAATGATCGAAGCACAGGAAAGACAGATGGCTGGCAAAGGAGAAAACATCCAGTAACCCACTTGTCCCAATGTACAAAAGAAAAAAGCAGGTCTCTGTCACGGAGACCTGCTTTTTCTTTTGCCGGAATCTACAAATTCATTTTTGAAAGCTGTTCTTCCTGAAACTGCATCATTTTCTTTTGCAGAATGTGATGTCCGGGTTCTGTCAGTTCCGGGTCTTCCTCAAGAATTGTTTTTACTTCTTCCGAAGCCTCCTGCAGCACCGCCGCATCCTGGTAAATATCCGCCAGCGCAAATACCAGATCTCCACTCTGCCGGATACCGAAAAAATCTCCCGGTCCGCGTAATTTCAAATCCTCACTCGCAATAAAAAAGCCGTCGTTTGATTTATTTAATATTTCCAGACGTTTTTTTGCCGTCTTGGCCGAAGAGGCATTGATCATAATACAATAAGACTGTGCATCTCCTCTTCCCACACGTCCACGCAGCTGATGCAGCTGTGCTAAGCCAAATCGGTCCGCATTCTCGATCAGCATCACGGTTGCATTCGGTACATTAACCCCCACTTCCACTACCGTGGTGGATACAAGCACCTGAATTTTATTTTCCGCAAATTCCTGCATAATTTCATTTTTCTTACTGCTCTTCATCTTTCCGTGAAGCACGCCCACCTGGATGCCGGATGGCAGTTCCTCCATAAGCGTTTTCGAGTAATCAATTACATTTTCTCCCTGTGTCTCTTCGCTTGCCTCCACAAGCGGACAGATCACATATGCCTGATGTCCTTTTTTCACCTCATCTGCAACAAACGCATATGCTTTCGGCCGGTATGCCGTATTAACCACACAGTTTTTGATCGGAAGCCGTCTTGCCGGCACCTCATCCACAACCGAAATATCCATATCTCCGTAGATAATGATCGCAAGGGTTCGCGGAATCGGTGTTGCACTCATAACAAGAATATGCGGCATATCCCCTTTTTGCGCAAACTCCTCTCTCTGCCGCACACCAAAACGATGCTGCTCATCTGTGATCACAAGCGCAAGATTTGCATATGTCGGTTTTTCCTGAATCAGCGCATGCGTTCCTACAATCAGGGCATTCTCATACAGTTCTAACCGTTCATACGCACTGCGTTTTTGTTTTGCCGTCATGGACCCCGTCAGAAGGATTACCGGAAAATGCAGTCCAAACTGCTCACAGAGTTTCTGGAATGTTTCATAATGCTGCTGTGCAAGTACTTCCGTCGGTGCCATGATGGCAGACTGATATCCATTCTGTGCGCACCACGCCATTGCCAGAAAAGCCAGAATCGTTTTACCGGAACCCACGTCTCCCTGAATCAGACGCTGCATGGCATACGGTCCCTGCATATTTTCCGTCACATCATGCAATGCTCGTCTTTGTGCTCCCGTCAGTTCATACGGAAGCTTCTGAATCAGATCTTCCACGAACTCCGGATGTTCCATCACAAACCGGTTTTCCTGTCTGGTTCTCTTTTCTTTCTGGTACTGCATGCCCATGATAAATAAAAAGAACTCATCAAAAACCAACCGCTTTCTCGCCTCGATCAAACGTTCCATCGTATCCGGAAAGTGGATCTGTTTGACCGCATAATTATACTCACACAGTTTTCTGCGCGTACGAATTTCTCCCGGAAGAAAATCCGTAAGCAGTTCTTCCTCATCCAATGCCTGCCGCATCGTTTTTATCATGAGATTGTTGGTGATCCCGCTGGTCAGCGTATACACCGGAAGAAAACAGTTTTCGATTTCCTGATAGGCCTCCGGCGTATACACCACCGGCTGTTCCATCACAAATTTGCCATCCTTAATGTGAACATTTCCGTAAAAAACAAAATATTTGCCATGTGTCAATGTATTCCGTATATAAGGCATCCGATACCAGATCAGCTGGATCTGATGTCTGGGGCTTCCAATCACAAGAAGTGTCACCTGCATATGTCTTCCACTTCGCGTTACCGGTGTACGCTCAATCCGTGCAACAATCGCAAGCTTATCCTCTGTCTGCATATGTTCCGCTGTCATCTCATCGATCGGCACCGGATGGGGATACTGTATATAATTTCTGGGAAAATGAAGGAGTATATCACCTACGGTGTATACTCCCATTTTTTCGAATAATTTTTTTGTTTTTTCACCAATGCCTTTGATTTCCGTGATTGATGAATCCCGACGCATATCTGCTCCTTATTCGTTTCTGTGCTGCATAAATAGTAACTTTTATTCTACAGAAATAACAAAATAGTAAATCGGCTGACCACCACAGTTGATCTCTACCTCAACATCCGGATACTTTTCTTCGATCATTTTTCCGATTTCCTGTGCATGCTCTTCTGTCTCATCCGCACCATAATAAATGCTGACAATTGCAGAATCCTCATCTACCATCGCATCAATCATCTTCATGGTTGTCTCTTTCAGATCCGTGCCGACCGCAAGAATTGCCTTATCGCCAATTCCCATATAGTCATTCTGTCTGATCTGCATGCCATCAATTTCAGTGTCACGAACCGCATAGGTCACCTGACCGGTCTTTACACTGTCGAGTTCTGCCAGCATGGCTTCCTTATTTTCCTCCGCAGTATAATCCGGAATATAATTTACCAGAGCCACAATTCCCTGTGGAATTGTCTTGGTCGGAAGTACAATAATATCTTTATCCTCTGTCAGCTCCGCTGCCTGATTTGCCGCCATAATGATATTTTTATTGTTTGGCAGAATAAAGATATGATCTGCATTTACATGATCAATCGCTGCAAGCATGTCTTCTGTGCTCGGATTCATGGTCTGTCCACCCTCGATCAGATAGTCTGCTCCCAGTCCGCGGAAAATCTCATTCATTCCCTCACCGATGGAAACGGCAATAAATCCCATTGGCTTGCGGGGTTCCTCTTTCTCTGCTTCCTGCTCCTTCTGCTGGGCAGCCGCTTTTTCGGCATCCTTAATCAGCTTTTCCTGATGTTCCTCACGCATATTGTCGATCTTGATCTTTGTAAGAGAACCATGGGTCAGTGCCTTTTGAATGGCAAGTCCCGGATCGTTGGTATGTACGTGAGTCTTTACAACCTCATCGTCTGCTACCACAACAATCGAATCTCCGATAGATTCCAGATAAGATTTGTATTCCTTTTCTTCTTTTTCAGACAACGGACGTGTTAATACAATAATAAACTCCGTGCAGTAACCATATTTAATCTCCTGCTCAGCCGGCGCTGAAACTTTTGCCGTGCCTGCAGATGCCGGAGTCTCCTCAATGGAATAATCAATTTCTTTTCCGAGAAGGGAATCATAGGCTCCCTTTAACACCTGAACCAGTCCCTGTCCGCCGGAATCCACTACCCCTGCCTGCTTTAAGACCGGAAGCATTTCCGGAGTCTGACTTAAAACATACTCCGCATGTTTGATCACTTCATCGCAGAAATAAACCAGATCCTCTGTCTCCTGTGCCAGATCAAGCGCTTTGTCTGCCGCACCCTTTGCAACGGTAAGAATCGTTCCCTCTTTTGGCTTCATAACTGCTTTGTATGCTGTTTCTACCGCTTTCTGGAATGCATCACATAAAACAGAAACATCTACCTCATCATACTCTTTGATAACTTTACAGAAACCGCGGAACAGCTGGGATAAAATAACGCCGGAATTACCTCTTGCCCCACGAAGGGAACCGGAAGAAATTGCTTTTGCAAGTTCTTTCATTGTCGGATTGGACAACGCACCGACTTCACGTGCTGCTGACATGATCGTCATTGACATGTTTGTACCGGTATCTCCATCCGGAACCGGGAAAACATTCAGTTCATTGATCCATTCCTTTTTTGCCTCCAGATTCTTTGCACCTGCAAGGAACATTCTGGACAAACTCTCCGTATTGATACTTGTAATCTCCAATTTCTTATCCTCCCTAGTCAATCACGCGGACGCCTTCGACGTAGATATTGATCTTATTGATCTTCATGCCCGTAAATGACTCCACTTTATACTTTACAGTCTCGATCAGGTTGTCAGAAACTGTGCAAATGCTTACGCCGTAAGCGACAATCACATGAAAATCAATATTGATCAGATTTTCATCTTCAATTGTGACACTGATACCATGTGTCAGATAATCCCTTTTCAGCAGCTTCACCAGTCCGTCTTTCATATTAACAGCTGCCATACCGACAATACCAAAACATTCTACCGCAACAGAACCTGCGTAAGTGGCAATGACATCGTCTTCCACTAAAACCTTTCCATATTGGGTATCTATCTGTCCCTTCATACTTGTACCTCCAATATTCGTAAACCATCTCATAGGTATTACATCATAGTTACTCGTATTATAACCATTTTTCCTGCAAATGTAAACCAAATGTAATTTATTTCATTTTTTTATAAGTTTTTCTTGCATTTACAGAAGGAATCTGTTAATATATCTTATGTTGTGAGCTTGAAAAAGCTTAGTGAAATGCAAGGAGGTGCAAAATCATGGCAAAGTGTGCAATTTGTGAAAAGGGTGTACATTACGGAAATAATGTCAGCCATTCTCATAGAAGATCTAATAGAGTTTGGAAATCAAACATCAAACGTGTAAGTTGTAAGGTAAACGGAGTACCACAGAAGTTATATGTTTGTGCTTCCTGCCTTAGATCCGGAAAAGTTGAGAGAGCTTAGTAAGCAAATATGGGGCTGTAAAATAAGTCCCTAATATAAGAAACGCCAATTCCGGCAAATGTCGGT